>ERZ1023393.167-NODE-167-length-14721-cov-4.719624_pt1 | contig 14721 bp, 10 predicted proteins | sample MGYA00380503_ERZ1023393 | MGnify/ENA primary metagenome ERZ1023393 (study PRJEB33173, sample SAMEA4830379) | metagenome | study: EMG produced TPA metagenomics assembly of the PRJEB25223 data set... | reverse complement strand
CTGCATCTAGCCCGGTTGCTTCGCGGCATGTTGCATCGTTGATTGCCAGTTCGTGGGTGTCTTGGTTGTTCTGGCGGTACTGTTCGCGAGCCATATCCGGAGTGGTGTAGTCGCCTCCGAAGCGTTCTTTCATGCACTGTGCCCACTTCTCGGTGGCAGGCCCAAGGTCTTTGGTAATCGCGTCGTTGTTAAGATAGTGAACCGCAGTAATGTAGACCTTTCGTATGGTCGCGCGGGATTCCTCTGAACCGAAGACTGCGCGGGTGGCTTCTTGCTGGCAACCGCCCTTTCCTTCAGTACCGTTAAGAGCCTGCATTTCAGCGTCGCTCATAGTACGGCTCTGCTCTTCCAGCGCTGCAGTAGCCAAAGAGTAGCGCTCTTCGTATCCACGAGCGCGGGCATCCGCGACGGTGAGAGGTTCAAAACCCGCCTTTAGAAGCAGCGAGATTTCAGTTTCTCCTGCAGGAACCTTGTAGTTCGGGAATCCTCGTTCAGTCATGCACTGGCTCAGGGAGCGCTGGTAGGCACGAACAACGTTGTCAGAAAGTGAGGCGAGGTTCTCTACTTTTTCGATAGCTTGACTATCGGGGCTCTTGGAGGCGCTATACGCCTTCTCAGCGTTAGCGGAAGCCGAGGAACCGGCGCTGGGTTGCCCGGACGCGCAGGAGCTAAGCAGCAGGGTTAGCGGGAGTAGAGCCCCGGCGAGGGTTCGTAGGGTGTTCTGTCGACGCATAGGTGTGCACTTCCTCGTGAAATATATGCTGCATCTTTGTCCGCTCGTTCAGGGGCTCATCGCTGTTTTCCCTTGAGAGAAGATGATTTGAACACTAGCCTACTATGCGCCGGGGGGGGAGGCAAGAGGGGACGGTGTTCGCCCTCCCCCGCCTTCTGGAGGGGCTGGATGGGGACGGTAAGAGGGACGGTGTTCGTCCTCGTTCCTACAGGGAACCCGCCCTCGCTTCGCTTCGGGCACCCTGATGTCACTTCGGACGAGACCGCCCCTCCACGCACGCTAGGCTACCTGCGGTGGCGCGCCGTGTTTTCCGGAAGCGCCCTCAGGGTGTCACACGGACGCTCTCCGCAGCGAAGCAAGGAGAGGGCGGAGCGTCCGGGTGACGGGTGCCCCTGCGTAGGCGCGGAGGAAACATGCGGTGTGCCTCCCAGATGCTATAGGTACGCAGCAAGGACGATAACCGCTTTCCGCGCGGAATCCATGCGACCCAGCTTTTCCAAGCGGAACCGCGCATCCCGTGCAGAACAAGAGAGCACAAAAGAGGCGCCGCCTCCCACACGGGAGACAGTGCCTCTTTCGTTAAAGCCGAATCAGCGGAAAAGCTTAGCCTTCCACGCCGCACTCAGCCAGAATCAGCTCACGCACGCGGGCGGCGTCAGCCTGACCGCGGGTAGCCTTCATGACCTGACCGACAATAGCGCCAGCAGCCTGAACCTTACCGGCACGAATCTTGTCGGCAACGTCGGGCATTGCTGCCAGTGCTTCCTGAACAGCTGCGGTGAGCGCGCCGTCGTCGGAAACCACAGCCAGGCCGCGTGCCTCGACGATTTCGGCGGGGGTGCCTTCACCGGCGAGGACGAACTCGAGCACCTGGCGGGCGATCTTGTCGTTAATCTTGCCTTCGCCGATGAGAGCCTCGAGGGCGACCACGGTTGCGGGCTCCACGCCAAGGGCGGTGAGCTCAACCTCAGCCTGCTTTGCGCGGCGGGCGATTTCACCCATCCACCACTTGCGGGCTGCGGTTGCGGTTGCACCCGCGGCAACGGTCTCTTCGATGACGTCGAGTGCGCCTGCGTTGACGACGTCGCGGAACTCCTCATCGGAGTAGCCCCATTCGCCCTTGAGGCGGCGGCGGCGCTCTGCCGGCGGTTCGGGCAGCTCGGCGCGCAGACGCTCAATCCACTCGCTGTTGGTGACGACCGGGACCAGGTCCGGCTCCGGGAAGTAGCGGTAGTCGTCGGCATCGGACTTGGGGCGACCCGAGGAGGTTTCACGGGTGTCTTCGTGCCAGTGGCGGGTCTCCTGGGTGACCTTCTCGCCGCGCTCGAGGATCGCTGCGTGGCGGCGAATCTCGTAGCGGACGGCGCGCTCGACCGAACGCAGGGAGTTCACGTTCTTGGTTTCGGAGCGGATGCCGAACTTCTCCGCGCCCTTGGGCATGAGGGAGACGTTGGCGTCGCAGCGGACATTACCGCGTTCCATGCGGGCGTCGGAGATGCCGAGGGAGCGCACGATGTCGCGGATAGCGGCAACGTAGGCGCGGGCCAGCTCGGGTGCTCGCTCGCCGGCGCCGACAATGGGTCGGGTCACAATCTCAATCAGCGGCACACCGGCGCGGTTGTAGTCGACCAGGGAGAAGGTTGCACCCTGGATGCGGCCGTCGGCACCGCCGACGTGGGTGAGCTTACCTGCGTCCTCCTCCATGTGGGCGCGCTCAATTTCGACGGTGAAGATGGTGCCGTCGTCGAGCTCAACGTCCAGGGAGCCGTTTTCGGCGATGGGGCCGTCGGCCTGGGAGGTCTGGAAGTTCTTCGGCGAGTCCGGGTAGAAGTAATTCTTACGGGCGAAGTAGGACTTATCCGCGATATCGCAGCCCAGCGCCAGGCCGAGCTTGATGGCGGACTCGACGGCGGTCTTGTTCACCACGGGCAGCGCACCGGGCAGGCCGAGCGAGACGGGGGTGATGTTGGTGTTGGGCGTATCGCCGAACTCGTTGGGTGCGGAGTCGAACATCTTGGTGTTGGTGTTCAGCTCGACGTGCACCTCAAAGCCGAGGACGGGGTCGTACTTTTCGATGGCTTCTTCGAAGCTGAGGACTTCTTCACTCATTACTTGGTTCCCCCAAAGTCAAAGTCGCGGATCAGGGTTTCGGTGTCGGGCAGGCTCTTGTAGAGCGGTGCGCCCCACTTTGCGGTCAGCAGTTCTTCCAGGGCTGCGCCGACGCGGTAGAGGCGTGCATCCTCGCGGGCGGGTGCGGTGAACTGGATACCGACGGGCAGGTTGTTCTCTTCAGAGAGTCCGCCGGGCAGGGAAAGCGCCGGAACGCCAGCCAGGTTGACGGGCACGGTGGCGACGTCGCCCAGGTACATGGCCATGGGGTCGCCTTCGGTCTTCTCGCCGAGCTTGAACGCGGTGGAGGGCGCGGTCGGGGAGATGAGCACGTCGCACTTTTCGAATGCTGCCGCGTAGTCGCGCTGGATGAGGGTGCGCACGCGCAGTGCGGCACCGTAGTAGGCGTCGTAGTTACCTGCGGACAGCGCGTAGGTGCCGAGGATGATACGGCGCTTCACCTCGTGGCCGAAACCTGCGGCGCGGGTGGCGGCCATGACGCGTTCGATGGTGACGGGGCCGTCCTCGGGTACGACGCGCAGGCCGTAGCGCACGCCGTCATAGCGTGCCAGGTTGGAGGACACCTCGGAGGACATAATCATGTAGTAGGCGCTGATGGCCTCGGTGACGGAGGGCAGGGAGACCTCAACGACCTCTGCACCTGCGGCACGTAGCTCTTCGACGGATTCGCGGAAGCGTGCGAGGACGCCTGCTTCGAAGCCTTCACCGTCGCCGCCACCGAGCTCCTTGATAACGCCGATGCGCAGGCCGGACAGGTCGCGCTTGCGTGCTGCTTCTGCACCTGCCTTAGCTTCTGCGGCGAAGTTGCCGGGGGCGTCGGGCAGAGAGGTGGAGTCGAGCGGGTCGTGACCTGCAATGGCCTCGTGCAGCATGGCGGTGTCGAGGACGGTACGGGCGACGGGGCCGACCTGGTCGAGGGAGGAGGCCATAGCAATCACACCGTAACGGGAGACGGAGCCGTAGGTGGGCTTGACGCCGACGCTACCGGTCAGTGCTGCGGGCTGGCGGATGGAGCCACCGGTGTCGGTGCCCAGGGCCAGGGGCGCCTGGAAGGCGGTGACGGCTGCTGCGGAGCCACCGCCGGAACCGCCGGGGGCACGGTCAAGTGCCCAGGGGTTGCGGACCACGCCGAATGCGGAGTGCTCGTTGGAGGAGCCCATTGCGAATTCGTCGAGGTTGGTCTTGCCGAGGATCGGCATGCGTGCTTCGCGGACCTTGCGGGTAACGGTGCCGTCGTAGGGGCTCATCCAGCCTTCGAGCATGCGGGATGCTGCGGTGGTGGGCTGGCCCTTGGTGACGATGAGGTCCTTGAGGGCGATGGGCACACCGGCCAGCGGGGGCAGCTCCTTGCCGGCTGCACGGTCTGCGTCCACTGCTGCTGCGGTGGCGAGTGCTTCTTCAGCGTTGATGTGCAGGAAGGCGTTGAGGCCGCTCTTACCGTCTGCGCGGTTATCGCTCAGGGGTGCGCCGTCGGTGGCTGCGATACGGTCCAGGTGCGCCTGGGTGAGTTCGACGGAGGTAATCTCGCCGGCGGCCAGCTTGGCGGCTGCCTCGGCTGCGGTGAGCTGAATCAGTTCGTTCACTTGGTGTGTCTCCTCTTAGTCTTCGTCGAGGATTGCCGGCACGCGGAACTTGCCGTCCTGTGCGTCGGGGGCGCCGGAGAGCGCCTCTTCCTGGGTGAGGGTCGGGACGGGTACGTCTTCGCGGAAGACGTTCTCGAGGGGGATCGGGTGGCTGGTCGCGGGGATGTCGGCAGTTGCTTTCTGCGACATGGTCTCAACGGATGCGACGATGATGTCGAGTTCAGACGCCATCGCGGTGAGTTCTTCATCGGTCATCTCAATGAGTGCCAGCGATGCCAGGTGCTTGACCTGTTCAAAGGTGATGGCAGACATGGTTCTCCCGTAGTTTTGTTTTTTGTTTCTTCTCTAGTGTAGTGGAGGTTGGGTTTCTCGTCTCTTCGGGAGGCGTTCTGCCTACCTATCGGTCGGGGTATCGCCCGAGGGGGCGTGCGGCGGCGACCTTCACCGGGTACATTCGGCTCCACTACCGGAGGTTAACGCACAACGCCCCGCTCCTTCGGTGAAGGGCGGGGCGTTGTGGTACAGCGTCAGAACGACCGCTTCAGGGGTGAACCTTATGCGGGGATGTTCAGAACCTGGCCGGGGAAGATCAGGTCAACGTTGTAGATGATGTCGGTGTTCGCAGCTGCGATTGCCTGGTAGCCGCCTGCAACGCCGAGCTTTGCAGCGATCAGCGAGAGGGAGTCACCGGGAACCACGGTGTAGGTGCCTGCGGCAGCCTTGGGGGTTGCCACGACGGGTGCCTGTGCTGCGGGTGCAGCAGCGGCGGGTGCCTCAGCTGCGGGTGCAGCAGCGGCGGGTGCAGCCTGTGCTGCGGGTGCCTCAGCTGCGGGAGCTGCTGCCTGAGCGGCGGGAGCTGCCTGAGCAGCGGGTGCAGTCTGTGCCGCGGGAGCGGTGTAGGTCTGCTGGGTCTGCGACTGTGCAGCCACGGTGGTGGTTGCGGCGGTCGAGGTGGTGGGCTCGGTGTAGGTGGGAGCTGCGCCGGTCTTGCCGTAGAGGCCAAGCTTAGCGGAGCATGCGGGCCATGCGCCCCAGCCCTGGATAGCGAGCAGACGCTCGCCTGCCTCGATCTGCTGTGCACGGGTAGCGTTCGCGGGGGAGCCGGACATGCCGACGCCGTTCCAGGACTGCTGGGTGAACTGCAGACCGCCGTAGAAGCCGTTACCGGTGTTGATGGACCAGTTACCACCGGACTCGCACTGTGCCAGTGCGTCCCAGGTAGCACCGTCTACTGCGTTTGCAGCGGGCATCGACATGGTAGCTGCTGCAACGCCACCGATGGCGAGAGCTGCTGCGGTACGACGAATGGAAGTGTTCTTCATAATGCTCCTTGGGGCCGTCCCCGCTCGTTCCGTCCCCGGAACTCTGGCGCGGCGCCGCTCACCCTTTGATAACGAAGTAGGTTACTCATTTTCTGGCTCTACCATGTGAGCGGCTCTCCACCGATTTCATGTCACCGTGAGCGATTCTGCGCTAGTGCGCGGAATCCGGGTGGCACTTCCTCGATGGGGACGTGCGGTAGAACCGGGCATCGTTTCAAGCATTCCAAGCTTGAAACCACATAAGCGATTCCCTGACGAGAATCTTTCTGGTCTCCAAGATAGCCGAGGTTGTGGCGGTTTCCAACCCCGTTTTAGGTTCACAGCGAACGTCCCGACTTCTCCCAGGGTTCTTTAAGGTAAAGAGTGCAGGAAACGTTAATCCCTCGGTTGAGCCTCTGGGTTTTCGCCCTGTTTTCCCCGGTATTCCAGGGTTTTCTAGGGGGTTTAGCCGGATACACTCCCCCGCCCTCCGCCTCCTTTAACGGGTGCCCGCACCGCCCGAATAGAGGATTCGAACAGCGTGTAAAAAAAATTTAAATATTTCTACGCTCTCGGAGTGTTTTAAGCTCTCCAACCCCCAGAAACTGTGGTAATTACAAGTGCCAAATTTTGGTATTCGGGCCCCGAAGAGCACTCTTCGGGGCCCGAACGGCGTACATACATACCTCAATACCCCGTATCACGCGGCCCGCGGAGACAGGGGAATACCTCGACGGCTTACGCCTCCGACTCTCCGGAGGTGCTTTCGGAGCCGGACTCAAGCGCCTCCGGGCCGCCCTCGAGCAGGGCGGTGAAGCCCTCCTCATCCAGCACCCGCAGGCCCAGGGCCTCGGCCTTATCCAGCTTCGAGCCAGCATTCGCGCCGGCCACCACAAAGTGGGTCTTCTTCGAGACCGAGCCGGAGGCCTTGCCGCCTCGAGAAATAATCGCTTCCTTAGCTCCGTCGCGGGTGTAGCCGTTCAGGGTGCCGGTCACGACCACGGTCAGGCCCTCCAGGGTCCGCTCCACCGATTCGTCGCGACTGTCCTCCATGCGCACACCGGCGGCGGCCCAGGAATCCACGATTTCGGCGTGCCAATCCTCGGCGAACCACTCGATAACCGAGTCCGCAATGGTGGGGCCCACGCCGTCCACCGAGGCCAGACGCTCGCGATCTGCCTCGCGGATCGCCTGCATCGAACCGAACTCGGTCGCAAGCGCACGGGCGGCAGTCGGGCCCACGTGGCGAATAGAGAGGGCAACCAGCACGCGCCACAGCGGCTGTTGCTTAGCCTTCTCCAGCTCGGCGAAGAGGTTCAGCGTATTCTTCGTGGGCTTCGGCTCGGGGCGCGCCTTAGTCGGCTTGGTGTAGAAGTAGGGAACGCGCTCCATCTTTCCGGTGCCCACGCCCTTGACCTTCTTCTCACGTTCGATGGTCACCTCGCGCAGGTCCTCGGGGGTCAGGTCGAAGAGGTGCGCCTCGGTGGTCAGCGGAGGGGTGTCCGGGGTTGCGGGGCTGGTGAGCGCCTTCGCGGCTTCAAAGCCGAGCGCCTCAATGTCGAAGGCGCCGCGGCTTGCCGCGTAGTACACGCGCTCGGTCAGCTGCGCCGGGCAGGAACGGGGGTTCGTGCAGCGCAGGTCCACGTCGCCCTCCTTGCCGGGGGCCAGCGGCGAACCGCAGGAGGGGCATTCGCTGGGCATGACGAACTCACGTTCGGTGCCGTCGCGCAGGGCGACCACGGGGGCGACGATTTCGGGGATCACGTCGCCCGCCTTGCGCAGCACCACGGTGTCGCCGATGAGCACGCCCTTAGCCTTGACCACGTCCTGGTTGTGCAGGGTGGCCCGCTCCACGGTCGAGCCCGAGACGAATACGGGCTCCATGACGCCGTAGGGGGTCACGCGGCCGGTGCGTCCCACGTCCACGCGGATGTCCAGCAGCTTGGTGTTCACCTCTTCGGGCGGGTACTTGTACGCCACAGCCCAGCGCGGCACGCGAGAGGTGTAGCCCAGCTGCGCCTGGGTTGCGAAATCGTTGACCTTGATGACGATGCCGTCAATCTCGTGCACGAGGGAGTGGCGCTGTTCGCCGTAGCGGTTGATGAAGTCGAAGATGCCCTCGACCGAATCGGTCAGCTCACTGTAGGGGCTCACGGGCAGGCCCCAGGAGGCGAGCAGGTCGTAGGTCTCAAACTGGGTGGCAATCTCCAGGCCGGTACGCGAGCCGATGCCGTGCACGTACATGCTCAGCGGCCGGGAGGCGGTCACCGCGGGGTCCTTCTGGCGCAGCGAACCTGCCGCTGCGTTACGCGGGTTCGCGAAGGGGTTCTTGCCGGCGGCGATCATGGACTCGTTGAGCTTCTCGAAGTCAGCGGAGGAGATGAACACCTCGCCGCGAATCTCGATTTCTTCGGGGTGGCCCTCGCCGCTCAGCTGCTGCGGGATGCTGGCGATGGTGCGCACGTTGTGGGTGACGTCCTCGCCGGTGGTGCCGTCACCGCGGGTTGCGGCGCGCACGAGGGTGCCATTGCGGTAAAGCAGGTTCACGGCCAGGCCGTCAATTTTCAGCTCGGTGAGCCAGCGCGGGGCGGCGCCGGTAAGGTTGCGGACGCTCTCCTCGGTCTTGGTCAGCCAGGCGCGCAGCTCTTCGAAGGAGAAGACGTCCTCGAGGGAGTACATGCGTTCCAGGTGGGTAACGGGCGCGAAGGCTTCAATGGCTTCGCCGCCGACCTCCTGGGTGGGCGAGTCGTTGGCGATGATGAGCGGGTGCTCGGCCTCGATGATTTCGAGGCGGCGGTAGAGAGCATCGTACTCGGCGTCGGAGAGGAACGGTGCGTCCTCGTTGTAGTAGGCGCGGCGGGCGGCGCGAATCTTATCGGTCAGCTCCGCGTATTCGGCGCGCAGGGCATCCGTAATCTTCTCGGAGTTTTCTGCGGGGCTCTCTGCTCGAGTCTCGGCGGGTGCGGTGGTGGGGGCGTTGTTCTCAGTCACCCGTCCAGTTTAACGTGTTGGGGCGCGCTCCTCCCCCGCCGCCGTCACGGCGGGTCCTGCTCGGCCGGTTTCCCGCGGGTAGAGTTCACCCCCGCATCCTGCCGGCACTCGAACGAGTACCCGCTGAAAGCGGGGGTGAATCAGAACTATGGGTTTAGGCCTCGACGGCGTCCGCCACGATGACGGTGATGTTATCGCGGCCGCCCGAGCGTAGCGCCTCGTGCTGCAGCACGTCCGCGGCGTCCTGCGGGTGACGAATCGAGGTGAGCACGCGAGCCATGTACTCGTGCGACAGCTCGCCGGAGAGGCCGTCGGAGCAGAGCATCAGGCGGTCGCCGGGGCGTGCGGGCAGAACCCAGAAGTCCGGTTCCCAGTAGTTGCCGGTGCCCAGCGCGCGGGTAATCACGTTGCGGCGCGGGTGGGTTAGTGCCTCCATGGGCGTAATCTGGCCCTCGTCGACCAGGTACTGCACCTCGGAGTGGTCCGTCGTAATCTGCTCCAGCGATGCGGCGCCCTCGGAGCCGGGCAGCTTCTCCATGCTGGAGTGGTGGATGCCGTCGTCCTCGCGCATCAGGCGGTAGGTACGGGAATCGCCGATGTTGAAGACGACCCACAGGTTCTGCCGGCCGATGCGGGTCAGCCACGCACCGGTCACGGTGGTGCCGCCGGAACGCGAGAGAGCTTCCTTGATCTCCTCGTTAGTTTCGCCGAGGATGTCGTGCAGACGGTCGAGTGCCTGCACGATTTCCTTGTTCAGCTCGGCGTTGATGCGGCGGCGACGCTTGACCGGGTCGCTCTCGTCAATGGCGGCGATGCGTTCGGTGTAGGCCGCCTGCTCGCTTTCGCTGCGGCCGCCGGGCATCGTAAAGAAAGGCGAGTAGGCAAGCTGACGCACGCACAGGCGTGAGGCGACCTCGCCAGCCTCGTGGCCGCCCATGCCGTCCGCGACCACGCAGAGGGAACCGGCGACGACCATCGAATCTTCGTTGTTTTCTCGATGTGCGCCGCGGTGAGTGGCACCGCCGGTGCGTAGTTTCAGTTCAGTCATGAGAGGTTGATCTCCATAGTGTAGTGTGCGCGACGGGTCACCGCCACGGGGTCTACGTTACCAAAGCTTCGGACGTTTCGCGTTCCCTGGGATGTGAGGGTGTAATGATCTCCCACCTGCCGGAGTATGTTTGCCGTCTCATTATCGGTGAGCACGGTGCCCGGTTCGGCCAGGGAAACCAGGCGCGAGGCCAGGTTCACGCTGGAGCCGTACACATCACCGCGGTTGGCCAGCACCTCGCCCCAAATGAAGGCGACGCGCACATCCGGCAACTGCGGGTCTGCGCCAATCTTTTCGGAGAGCTGCAGGCTAATCTCGGCTATCGCATCCGGGGTTTCGGTGAGGAAGAACACCTCATCGCCAAGAGTCTTAATGATGCGCCCGCCCAGGGGTGCGATGACGTCCAGGCAACTCTGCTCAAAGTGGTTAATGAGCTGCGAGAGGGCGGCCGCGTCCAGGTTGCGCACCAGGGAGGTGTACGAGACCAAATCCACGAAGCCCACGCCGCGCACGAGCGGCAGGTGGGTGATGCCCGAGCTGGTGGCGCTGTTCTCGCGCAGGCCCAGGCGCAGGATTCCGGCGTACATCTGACGGCGGTAGGCGTAGACGGCCAGGTGCTCGAGCGTCTCGAGGTAGCGGGGGAAATCCAGAAGTAGCTTGCGGCGGGCCTCGTTGTCGTCCACGTCCTCGGTGACCATGATGTTGTGCACCAGGGCCTCAATCTGCCAGGCGACCGTGCGATCGGTCAGCTGGCCCTCGGCGCGAACCAGGGACACCACGTACTCCATGCGAATCGTGCCCTCGTCGTCCAGGGCCCGCAGGTCGGCGAGCATGCGCACATCGGTATCGGTGAAGTAGGGAACGTTCGGGGCGATATCGGGGAACCCCATGTTGCGCCAGATGCGGCGGGCCGCCTCCAGCGGAATCCCGGCAAGCTCCGAGGCCTGCGAAGGGGTGTAGCGACTGCCTTCGCCGAGCAGGGACTTCTCGAGGGCGCGCACGCCCTCCTTGGAGCGTTCGTCCCGGTAGATATTGTTTTGGGCGAGGTTCTGCAGAATCTTGAGGTTGAGCATCTGGGTTTCGGGGCCCATGCTCCCACCGGAGGAACCCACCGAAGCGGCGTCGCCCGATTCCCACGGAGAGGGTTCGGGTCGGTAGTGGTTCGCCGTGCTCATAACCGTTACCGGTCCTTTCTTCTCTGCCGGATGAATAGTTCGTTGTTCTGCCCGGGCTTGCGCCATCCGCCGGAGCATTAAATGCCTGCCGCGCGAGCGCTTCCCGCCGGTTAGGGCGTCTTCCGCCGCGGCGAATCGTGCCCTGCACCCCACCCGGCGTGTGGTTCCGGGCTCACCTCTACCCCCATGAGAGGGCGCGGTAGTGGAGTATTTCACAGTTAAGGATACTCCAGTCAGCGTTTTTCCGGCGGGGTTCAGCCGAGGGCCTGTCCCACGAGTCCGCTTTGGCGCGGCGAAACGATGAAGTTTAGATGTAGCCGGCGCGCAGGGGGTAGTGCTCGCGGTAGGCCGACTCCAGCTCCGCGTCGAAGCGTTCGGGGGCGGGAACGTAGCGCAGACGGTGGTGCACTCCGCGGCACACCACGTAGACCGAGCCGTACCCCAGCCAGGACCCCGGAGCGCTCTCACGCACCCAGCGTTGCCCGAGCGAATCCAGGTAGAGAGACTCGTCGCCCGTGCGGGTCACGAGCCCCCGTCGCACCACCAGGCGGTGCGTGGTGATGAGGTACCCGGTGGTCAGCCAGCGCCACCCGATGCGCAGTGCGCCGATGAAGAAAGCGACCGCCGCAATTGTGCCGACCCACCAGAGGATCGCGGAGGAACGCGCCGTGGATGCGAAGGCCGCCGCCGCGATGCCGAGCAGCAGGCAGGTGAGGCTGGGCAGCAGTGCCCCCGGGTGCTGGCGGGTCGCGACGATGACGTATTCGCCGGGGTTGAGTTGTCCGCGCAGGCGCATGGCACTCCTCGATTGGTGGTGGGTCTGGTGTTGGCGAGTCGGTCGCCGGGGTCTTCTCGTATCTCTAGTGTGCCGGTCGGAAGTCCCCGTAGCTACCGTTGGCCGGGCGCAGGTGCTCAATATCGCCCACCGCGTAGGGGGCGAGCGTGCCGTCCTCGCGACGAATCAGGATGCGTCCCTGCGCGTCCATGTCCTCGGCCACGCCGCGCACGACGCTGCCGTCGGGCAGGCTCATGGCCACCTCGGCGCCGAGGGTGGAGCATACGGCGCGGGCCGCATCCAGCAGGCTGGGTGCGCCGGTGAGGGGATCGGCCGCCTCGGGGCCTCCCCCGGCGCGCAGGAAGGCGCGGTAGCGTCGGGCGAAGGCGACCAGCAGGCGCTCGAGCACCTCGGTCGAGTCGACGGCGTGTCCCGTGCACAGCCGCAGGCTCGTGGCGGTGGGTACCGGGAGCTGTTCTGCGGTCATGTTGGTGTTCTGGCCGATGCCCACGATAATGCTGCGCAGCCCCTCGTTGGCTCCGCTTTCGGGCACGAGCTGGGCGAGTACGCCGCAGCCCTTCGCCCCGTTGGCGATAACGTCGTTGGGCCATTTGAGGTGGGCCTCGGCGCCGTAGTACCGCCAGATGTCCACGACGCTCAGCCCGGCCACAAGGGTGAGCCAGTGGTAGCTGTCTTCGGGCAGTTCGCGGGTACCGGGTTCGGTCGAGGCGTGCGGGCGCACCACGATGCTCGTGGCCAGGCACGCGCCGGGCGGCGCAGTCCAGGGGCGTGCCAGTCGTCCTCGGCCATCGCTTTGGTAGAGGGTTGAGAAGACGGAGAGTTCGCCGAGGCTTTCGCGGTCGGCGTCGGTTCCGTTCATGAGCAGTTCGCGGGCCCGGGTGGTGGTGGAGTCCACGCTGTCGAAGAGGTGCACGCTCGCGTAGCCGGCCTCCAGGGCGGCGGTGCGGGCGCGGGGCGCATCCAGCACGGTGGTATCCAACACGGTGGCCGGAGTCCGTTCGTTCTCGTTGCTTTCGGTCATGTTCTCTCCCCGGTTTGTTCTGGATTTTTGTTTTTCGTTCGGCTCCTGTCGGCGCGCGGTGCCCCACTCGGTTTTGCCCAAACGGTGCGCGTTCTCACGCTGTCGTCAAGCGGCCGTCCACCGCGCCCCTTCCCTCGCTTTCTTTGCGCGCCCGCTGTTCCCGGCGGCGACGAGACGGTACATTAGACAGTGCGGGTGTGTAATGCACCGAAGCAGAAGCGGGGTCCACCCCGCTCACCCCGAGTTTTAGCCCGAAGGAAGTCCCCATGGCTCACTACGCAATTACCTACGTTTACGCCGCACCCGAGGAGCAGGCCAAGTACCGTCCGGCTCACCGCGAGTACCTGGCCTCCCAGATTGAGGCCGGCAACCTGATCGTTTCCGGACCCCTGCTCGACGGCGAGGTCGCGACCGGCGCCCTGCTGATTGCGAAGGTCGATTCCGCGGAGGACGCCGAGAAGATTGTGGCTAACGACCCCATGAACGTCGGCGGTGCCGTGGTTTCGCACACCGTGACCGCCTGGAACCCCGTGCTGGGCACCATCTAGTCGTTTTCCGTCGTCGATACGGACGCTTCCCCTCCCGCGGCCCATAAGGGCCCGCACGGAGGGGATTTCTGCATGCACGCGAGTGTATCTAACGATGGGATGTGCGCTCTTCGTCTGGCATGTGTGCCCCAGTTCGCACTATAGTTTAAGGATATGCACTGTTATGCCCGTCCCGTCGTCGGGGAGGGCAAACATCCATCACCGCAACCACTGGCTCCCGTCGCGTCGGGTAGGAGCAGGAACGAGGAATAATGTCCGAGAACCTCCAGCAGGAATACGATCTGAGCACCACCGCCGGTAAGCTCGCCGACTTTTACGCGCGCCGCGAGCGTAGCTACGTGCCCAGCGGTGAGGCAGCCATCGAAAAGCAGCATGCCCGCGGCAAGAACACCGCCCGCGAGCGCATCGAAATGCTCCTGGACGAGGGCTCTTTCGTTGAGTTCGACGCCCTGGCGCGCCACCGCACCACGGCCTTCGGCATGGAGTCGAAGAAGCCTCTCGGCGACGGCCTGGTCTCCGGCTACGGCACGGTAGATGGCCGCCTGGTCGCCGTGTACTCTCAGGATTTCACCGTGTACGGCGGTTCCCTCTCGCAGGTCAACGGCGAGAAGATCGTGAAGGTGCAGAAGTTTGCGCTGAAGAACGGCTGCCCCGTCATCGGCATTAACGACGGTGGCGGCGCCCGCATCCAGGAGGGTGTGGCCTCGCTGGCGATGTTCGCCGATATCTTCCGTATGAACGTGCGCGCCTCCGGCGTGATCCCGCAGATTTCGGTCATTATGGGCCCGTGCGCCGGCGGTGCGGCGTACTCCCCCGCCCTGACCGACTACATCGTCATGGTGGATAAGACCTCCCACATGTTCATCACCGGCCCGGACGTCATCAAGACCGTGACCGGTGAGGATGTGGACATGGAGACCCTGGGCGGTGCGCGTCAGCACAATTCCGTGACCGGCACCAGCACCTACCTGGCCGAGGATGAGGATGACGCCTTCGACTTCGTGCGCGAGCTGCTGGAGTTCCTGCCCTCGAATAACCTTACGGAGTCCCTGCCGCTTGAGCACGATCAGGATCCCGAGGTGACCGTGGACGACCTGGATCTGGATACCCTGATTCCGGATTCGGCCAACCAGCCCTACGATATGCGCGAGGTTATCGAGTCGGTCGTGGACGACGGCCACTTCCTCGAGATGCAGGCGCTGTACGCCCCGAACGTGATGATTGGTTACGCCCGCGTTGAGGGCCGCACGGTCGGTATCGTCGCCAACCAGCCGATGCAGTTCGCCGGTTGCCTGGATATTTCGGCTTCCGAGAAGGCCGCCCGCTTCGTGCGCAATTGCGATGCCTTCAACATTCCGATTCTGACCTTCGTGGATGTGCCCGGCTTCCTGCCCG
>ERZ1023393.166-NODE-166-length-14930-cov-4.654655_pt1 | contig 14930 bp, 10 predicted proteins | sample MGYA00380503_ERZ1023393 | MGnify/ENA primary metagenome ERZ1023393 (study PRJEB33173, sample SAMEA4830379) | metagenome | study: EMG produced TPA metagenomics assembly of the PRJEB25223 data set... | reverse complement strand
CATCTCAGACGGCACCCAGAGCCTTGAAGAGCTGGTGCCGCTCATCGCCCAAACCGGGCTGGCCGGGTTCGCCCTGACCGACCACGACACCGCATCCGGGTGGGATAGGGCCTCCCGCCTGGCCGAGGAACACAGCCTGGACTTTCTGCCCGGCGCCGAGTTCTCCTGCCGCTACCACTACACCGAGGACCGCCCCCGCACGAAGACAATTCACCTGCTGGCCTACGGCTTCGACCCGGTGCACTCCGAGCTTGCACACCGCGTGGAGCAGATTCGCCTCAGCCGCGAGGGCCGCGCCCGCGCCATCCTCGAACGTCTGGCCGCCGACTACCCGTTGACCTGGGACGACGTGCTCGCACAGGTGGGGGAGGGCAACGCCGCAGTGGGCCGACCGCACATCGCCGACGCGCTGGTCGCTGCCGGAATCGTGCGGGACCGCACCGAGGCCTTCAACCGCCTGCTCTACACGGGCAGCCCCTACTATGTGCCCCAGCAGGCCCTTGACCCGGTGGAGGCGGTGCGCCTGGTTCGCGAGGCCGGCGGCGTGCCGGTCATCGCGCACCCCATGAGCACGATGCGCGGGCCCGCCCTGAGCCTGGAGTACCTGGGCAAGCTGGTGGATGCGGGCCTAGCCGGCGTCGAGGTGTACCACCGCGAGAACTCCGCGGAAGACCGGGCGCGCCTGCTGAAGTTTATCGAGGAGCGCCGCGCGGCGGGCACCGACCTGCTGGTGACCGGTTCGAGCGACTACCACGGCGCGGGCAAGCCGAACCTGCTGGGCGAAAATACGACGGACGCGGCCACGGTGGCGCGCATCCGCGAACAAATCGCGTAGGGCACCCGACGGGCCGCACCTATTCACGCCTATTCAGCGAACGCGCGAAGGGGCGGGACGGAATCTCCTGAGAATCCGTCCCGCCCCTTTTCGCATACGGGTTGCGCCCCTGGCGGCGCGGCTAAACCGGCCTGAATTACCGGGCAGGTCGAACGAGCTGAGCCGGCCCGAAAAGCAGAACCGGCCGCGCGGTTACAGGCTCTCGCGGGAGGCCCGGTGCTGCAGCACCTCATCGGCCGTGGAGGCGGCCGCCTCCGCAGCCCTCGCCGCGCGAGCCTTCGCGCGCGCCTGGCGCTGACGCTGGCGGCGCAGTTCGTTCCGCCCGTCGACGCGCATCTTCCGGTCCACCGCATCCATCGACCAGTGACGCACGAACTTGCACGAGGCTCCCTCAACCGGGCGGGTCGTCTCGGTCAGCGTCTCCAGCACAGCCTTGAGCGCGTGGCGGCTCGCCGCCGTCAGCGCGTCTCGGCTCGTGCCGCCGCGCACGCCCACCGTGCGCTTGGGGGTGAACAGCACGCTCGCCCCGCGGGGCACGCCGCGGTACGCCTCGAAAGAGACCGGGTCCACATTCAGGCGCTTCGCCATGACCTCAATCGCCGGGGGATTCTGGTCCACGCACACGAACTTGCGGCCCAGCTGAGCCGCCGCCGCGCCCGTCGACCCCGAACCCGCGAAGAAATCCAACACCCAATCGCCCGGGCGGGAGCTTGCCGCAATCATGCGGCGCAGCAGGCCGGTGGGCTTCTGCGTGGGATAACCCGTCTTCTCCTTACCCGTCGGCGAGACAATCGTGTGCCACCACACGTCCGTGGGGAGCTTGCCGCGCGAGGCTTTCTCCTCGGTCACCAGGCCGGGGGCCATGTACGGTTCGCGGTCTACCTCGGCGGTGTTGAAGTAGTAGCTGCGGTGATCCTTCGCGTACACGAGGATGTTGTCGTGCTTGGTCGGCCAGCGGCGCGTGGACTTCGCGCCGTAGTCGTACGCCCAAATCAGCTCGTTAATGAAGTTCTCACGCCCAAAAATCATGTCGCACATGATCTTCACGTAGTGCACTTCGCGCCAATCCAGGTGCAGGTACAGGGTACCGTCCTGCGCGAGCAGGCGGTGCGCCTGCTCAATGCGCGGGGCCAGGAACGCCCAGTAGTCCTCGAAGGAGTCGTTGTAGCTCGCCAGGGTTTGCAGGGTGCTCGAGTAGCTCTTGCCCTTGAATCCGGTGCGGTCGCCCTTCTCGGAGGCCTCCGAGCTCAGCGTGCGGCGCGTCTGCTTCTTGCCCGTGTTGAAGGGCGGGTCAATGTAGATGACCGTGAACGCGCCGTCGGGTAGCTCGCGCAGGTAGTGCAGGTTATCGGCCTGCACAATCAGGGAGGGGCCCTGCGGGTCGAACGTGCCCGAACGCAGGCCGGGCTGCGCGGAGGCGCCACCCGGCTCGGCGGGGGAGGGCACGGCGGGCGCCGGGGATGCTGAGATACCCAACCCTAGCCCTCAGCACCGGGGCGCTCGGCGCCGGAACGCTCGGAGGAACGGCGGCGGGTGCGGCGACGCGGCTGACGCTCCGCGGACTTGCCCTCCACCGGCTGGCCCTCAACGCGGCGGGTGCGGCGGCGCTGGCGGGGTGCGCGCTCGGCGCGGGGTGCCTCGGACTCAGAACCCGAACGCTCGGAGGAACGCTCGGAAGAGCGCTCAGCCGAACGTGCGGAGCGGCGGCGACCCTCGGAACGGCCGCCCTTCTCGCCATCGCGGGAACCGCGACCGCGGCGGCTGCCCTTCTCACCGTCGCGGGAACGGCCACCGCGTCCACGGGAATCGCGGCGGGAACCGCGACCGTCACGGCTTTCGCGCTCCTCGCGGGCGTTGGCGAAGAACTCGTCGCCCATGCCCTCGGCCACGCGCTCCTCGCGGGGCAGGCGGCCCTTCGTGCCGAGCGGAATGTTTAGGTCGTAGAAGAGGTGCTCGGAGGAGGAGTAGGTCTCCACCGGCTCGGGCACGCCCAGCTCGAGGGCGTCGTTGATGGCCTTCCAGCGGGGCAGGTCGTCCCAGTCCACCAGGGTGACCGCGGTACCCTCGTTGCCCGCGCGGCCGGTGCGCCCGGTGCGGTGCAGGTAGGTCTTCTCGTCCTCGGGCACACGGTGGTTAATCACGTGGGTCACGTCGTCGACGTCGATACCGCGGGCGGCCACATCGGTGGCGACCAGGATGTCGACCTTGCCGGTGCGGAAAGCCTTCAGCGCCTGCTCGCGGGCCACCTGGTTCAGATCGCCGTGCAGGGGAGCGGCCGCGAAGCCGCGGTTGACGAGCTCCTCGGCCACGCGGGCGGCGTCACGCTTGGTCTTGGTGAAGATGATGGTGCGGCCGCGGCCCGTGGCGCGCAGGATGCGGCCAATCATCTCGTCCTTGTCGAGGTGGTGGGCGCGGTAGACGACCTGGCGAATCGACGCCTTGGTCTTCGAAGCGTCCTCGGGGTCGGCGGCGCTAATGCGCATGGGCTTGGTCATGTACTGGCGCGCCATGGCAATCACGGGGCCGGGCATGGTGGCGGAGAACAGCATGCTTTGACGCTTCTCGGGCAGGTAGCTGAGAATCTTCTCCACGGAGGGCTGGAATCCCAGGTCCAGCATTTCGTCGGCCTCGTCGAGGACCACGATCTTGACCTGCTTGAGGTTCAGGAAGCCCTGCTTGTACAGGTCGATGATGCGGCCGGGGGTGCCCACGGCCACTTCCAGGCCGCGGCGCAGCAGCTCGGCCTGAGGCTCAATCGGCACGCCACCGTAGAGGGTTGCGACGCGGGCGTTGCGCAGCTTCGCGGCGATGGCCAGGTCGTCGCCCACCTGAATGGCGAGCTCGCGGGTGGGAACCAGAATCAGGGCCTGGGGTGCGCCGGGGTACTCCAGGTCGGCCCAACCCTCGTCGTCGCGGCCGACCACGCGCTGGATGGTGGGCAGACCGAAGCCAAGGGTCTTACCGGTACCGGTCTTGGCCTGGCCGATGATGTCCTGGCCGGACAGGGCCACGGGAAGGGTGAGCTCCTGAATGGGGAAGGGGGAGGTGATGCCCACTTCGGCGAGGGCGTCGCTAATGTCCTGGCGTACGCCGAAGTCCGCGAAGGACTTGGGCTGCTGAGCGGTTTCCTGCGTATTCGTATCAGTCACTGGACCGTATCTTTCTACCCCGCGCGGGGTGTGTCGTCTCCCCGAAGGGGTAGGGGCCAGTGCCAGCGGGGCTGTGCAATGGCCGGTCGATATCGAAAGCCGGCCGCGGGAAATTCTAGTGCGGGAAATTCTGCCGAGAACGCCGCGCTCGAGCCGGTCCGGCGGGTGGGCCGGTGCGGTGTTGCGGGCTCGCCGCCCGGCGTAGGGGGTGCCGGGGTGCGGTGCCGCGCTGCGGCGTGATACTCGGGGTACAGGGTGGGTACGACCGGTCATTCACTTAACCCCTCAATATTAACCCGGATCGCTCCGGAACGCACCATCGGGAGGCTGTGGTGTACGCCCCTCGCGGCCGTTGCGGAGGCGCGCGGGAGGAACGCGGAAAGGGGCGAGGAATACTGCGAGAGGCCCCGCGGATGCGCAACGCCCCGCCGCTCCGCGGGTGAATCGCGGGAGGGCGGGGCGTGCAGGGTACGATGCGGCGATTAGGCGCCGATGCCGAAGCCCACGTGGCGCTTGGCGTCGCTACCGAGTTCGACGTAGCTAATCTGGCCGCCGGGAATCAGGGTGGTGTTGCCCTTATCGTCCATGATTTCCAGGATCGAGCCGTCCTCGATGGCCTTGGTGACCTTCTCGGTGAGAATTTCCTTAGCCTCGCTGGTCTCGACGACGCTTTCGCGGGTGTTGTGGCGAGCGCCAATCGTGCTTGGCATGGTTCTCCTTGCGGATGCTCTCGGGGCGCGCCGCCGGCCAACCGCGGTCGGGGCGCGCCTCTGCTTCGTTCTGTCTCTACCCTCTACTCTAGCGCGCGAGTGCCCCGCGGTACGGCCCGCCGCGGGCACTTCGCCCCGGGCTGAGAGCGAGCCGGGCTGAGCATATGCCGGGTACAGCGGGCACGGAAAGGGCCCGGCGCGCATGTTCGCCGGGCCCAATACACAAGCTCTATCGCCTAGTCGTCAGCAACCTGAATACCGTACAGAACCTCCAGTGCGTGCACGTACTCGTCCGTGCGGCCCTGAGCCGCCAGCATCTTCGCGCGCACCGTCGGGGTGTGCAACAGGGACTTCACGGTGCGGCGCATCGCGATTTCCAGCTGCTCGGCGGCGGCACCGCATCCGAACTGGTTGCGGGCCTTCTCCAGCTCGGAGTCGAGCACCGCCATCGTGTGCGAGCGCAGGGCCACAATGGCCGAGTCAATCGTGCGGGCGCGCTGGCGTGACAGGAAGGCGGCCAGCTCGGACTCCACGATGCGCAGCGCGGTGGCCACGGCCTCCTCGGTCTCTTCGGGGGCGGCCAGGCGCACCGACTCGAGCGTAATCAGCTCGACGTTCGGCAGGTCGGCCACAGAGGGATCGAAGTCGCGCGAGAGGGCCAGGTCGAGGATCGTGTGGTGACCGGCGGGAATCTGCTCGGGCTGAAGCGGCGCGGAGCCGCCCGAGCAACCTATAATCAGGTCGGCCTCGGCCATGGCCTGCTCCATGCCGCCCTCGGGCACCGCGAAAACATCGCGCTTGGCGGCGAACTCGGGGGCGCGTCCGGAACGGGAGTTCACCCAGATGTCGGTGCAGCCGCGGTCGCGCAGGGCCGCAATCGTGGCGCCCGCGTAGGCGCCGGTACCGAACACCAGGGCGCGGCGGGTGGGCCAATCCTTCTCGGTCACCTCGTCGGCCAAATCCAGGGCCACCGAGACGATGGAGCGTCCCTGCGAGCCCAGGAGGGTGTGCTGGCCGACCTGGCGGGCCGTGTGCGCGGCGTGTTCGAAGAGCTGAACCAGCTCGCCGGGCAAGGGGCGCTCATCCCGCTGTGCCTTCTCCTGTGCGGAGGCGAGGGCGCGGCGTACCTGGCCGGCAATCTCGCGCTCACCCACGACGGCGGACTCCAGACCGGAGGCGACCGTCAGCAGGTGGCGAACGGCGTCCTCGCCCTCGTACAGGTCGAAGCTGCCAGAGACGAGCGCGGAATCCAGCCCAGACCGACCGGAGATGCTGGAGGTAATCATGTCGCGGATGGCGGGCAGGTGCGCGGCAATGGGGAGCTGGACGTACATCTCGAGGCGGTTGCAGGTGGCCAGGACCACCGAACCGGTCACGCCCAGCTGACGGGCGTCGTCGCTAGAGAGGACGTCGGGTATGCCAGAGGCACCGGCGCTCAGGGCAGCGACGGTGGTTAGATCTACTGTGTGGTGCGATGCCACAAATGCATAAGTACTCACTAGTGACTAATCATAACCGCCGGGGGTGACGGGCTGTAAAGCGCGCATAACCTAAGTGACTTCATGAAGTGTCATGTTGGCGGGGCGCGGATGAGGAATAACGGGGAGCAACTACTTTCTAAAGGGCTCAAAAAATAGGCACGAGAGATAAGGAAAATAAACGCTGGTCGTCGCGGGTCATATGACCCAATGTATAAATAATCACTTCCGGGTGGCTCTCGGTGCACCAAACAGCGCCCTATAAGCTTCCCACTAGGGGTTTTATTCATCGGTGGCTCATCGGTGGCCGCGAATAGCCTCGCCCTGCTCCCGCTGAATCGCGGGCCAGATAAGGTAAGCCTGACACGTAACATAGTGAACCTTGGGGGAACCTAAGCGTGACAAGGTGTCATAAAAACCCCCAACAAAACCTGTCACACTAGACACTATGAGCGAAAACCAGCAGCACACACTTCCGGCCGAAAGCTCTGCACCCTCGCAGACCCTGCCCACGCACCCCACCGACGCACAGCGCCCCCTGCTCACCGACGAGCAGCTCGCGCACCTGCCCGCACAGCACCCCCTGCGCGCCGGAACCGCCGCATCCTCGCCCATGCTCCAGGCCCTCACCGGCCGCCCCTCAAGCCACCGCCCCGTCTGGTTCATGCGCCAGGCCGGCCGCTCCCTGCCCGAATACCGCCGAGTACGCGAGGGTATCCCCATGCTGGAAGCCTGCCTCACCCCCGAACTGGCCGCAGAAATCACCGTGCAGCCCGTCCGCCGCCACAAGGTCGACGCCGGCATCTTCTTCTCCGACATCGTCATCCCCATGAAGCTCGCGGGCGTCAACGTGGACATCGTGCCCGGTAAGGGTCCGGTCCTCGACCAGCCCGTACGCACCCTCGAGGATGTGCGCGCCCTGCCCGAGCTGACCGAGAGCGCCCTGGACCCTATCCGTGAGGCCATCGCCGCCACCGTCGAAATGCTCGGCGATACCCCGCTCATCGGCTTCGCCGGCGCCCCCTTCACCGTGGCCGCCTACATGGTTGAGGGCGGCCCCTCCCGCGACCACCTGCGCCCGCGCACCATGATGCACGCCGACCCCGCCGCCTGGCACGAGCTGGCCTCCTGGGCCGCCCGCACCGCCGGCCAGTTCCTGCGTGCGCAGATTGAGGCGGGCGCCTCCGCCGTGCAGCTCTTCGACTCGTGGGCGGGCTCCCTCGGCGAGGGCGACTACCGCCGCTACGTGCAGCAGCACTCCGCCGAGACCCTGGACGCGGTGCGCGAGTACGGCGTGCCGCGCATCCACTTCGGCACCGGCACCGCCGCGCTGCTGCCCGCGATGCACGAGGCCGGCGCGGACGTCATCGGCGTGGACTACCGCCTGCCGCTCTCCGCCGCAAACACCCTGCTCAACGGCGCCGTACCTCTGCAGGGCAATATCGACCCGGCCCTGCTCGCCGCGGGCTCCGAAAGCCTCTACGCGCACGTGGACGAAGTCCTCGCCGAAGGCTCCGCCGCCCCCTCGCACGTGGTGAACCTCGGCCACGGCGTACCCCCGACCACCGACCCGCAGGTACTGACCGACCTGGTTCGCTACATTCACGAGAAGACTGCGAACTAGGGCGACGAACTCGCGGGGCCGGCGTAGAATCGGCACCGTGGGAACCCACGACCACCGGCACCAGCTGACAGATAAAGGAGAACCAATCATGGGGAATCACGATAACCAGGCGCACCGATACACCGCGCAGGGACAGTCCTCCACCGCACGTCTGTCGGCACGAGCGGCCCACCGCGCCAACGATAAGGCGCCCACCGCCATCGTCATCGGCGGCGGTCCCTCCGGTCTGATTGCGGCCCGCCGCCTCGCCGCGGCCGGCCTGCGCGTGACCCTGCTCGAGCAGCGCCCCCACCTCGGCGGTGCCGTGGGCGCGCACGAGGTCGGCGGCCTGCTGCTGGACTCCGGCGCCGAATCCTTCGCAACCCGTAGCCCCATTGTGCGCGAACTCGTCGAGGAGCTCGGCCTGGGCGACCAGATTGTTACCCCGCACTCCTACGGCTCCTGGCTGTACCTGCCGCAGGGCGCCCGCCGCACCCCCAGCACCGGCATCATGGGTATTCCCGGCAACGTGAGCGATAAGTCGCTGATCCCCGTTATCGGTAAGAGCGGCCTGCGCCGCGCCCAGCTGGACCGTCTCCTGCCCGCCTCCGTGGGCGAGAAGGCGAAGACCCTGGGCGAGCTCGTGCGCCTGCGCATGGGCCAGAAGGTGCTCGACAACCTGGTCGCACCCGTGGTCTCAGGCGTGTACTCGAGCCACCCCGACAACCTGGATGTGGACGCCACCATCCCCGGCCTGCGCGCGGCCCTGCGCAAGCACGGCTCCCTCTCGGCTGCGGCGGCCGCCTTCCGTTCGGCGGCCCCCGCCGGCTCGCAGGTTGCGGGCATCGTGGGCGGCATGAACCAGCTCTCCGAGCGTCTCGTGGAGGAACTCTACGAGGCCGGTGTGCGCATCGTGACCAACTTTGACGTCATCGCCGTGGACCGCGACGAATCCACCGGCCAGTGGTTCATCATCCAGCGACACACCACCGACGGCGAGAACACGCCCCTCTACGCCGACTACCTGGTGCTCGCCACCGACGGCCCGACTGTAGCGCGTCTCATCGGCCCGCACGTCTCCACCGCGCTGCCCGCCGTGGAACCCGGCCCCGAGGTCGCTCTCGTGACCCTCGTAGTTGACGCCCCCGACCTGAACAAGCACCCGCGCGGCACCGGCCTGCTCGTCTCGGAACAGGCCACCGCCGTGCGCGCCAAGGCCCTGACCCACGCGACCGCCAAGTGGCAGTGGGTGGCCGACGAGGCCGGCCCGGACCGCCACGTGGTGCGCCTGTCCTACGGCCGAGGCGGCGAGGACTCCCGCTTCTCCGAGGTCGCCCTGGCCGACGAGCAGCTCATCACCCTGGCCCTGCGTGACGCAACCCGCATGATGGATGTAGCCCTCACCCACAGCAACCTCATCGACGCGGACGTCGTACGCTGGCGCGGTGTTCTGCCCGCCTCCACGCCGGGTCACCGCAAGCGCGTGCAGGAGTTCCGCGAGCGCGCCAGCGAGCTGGGCACGCTCAGCACCGTCGGATCCTGGGCCGCCGGCTCGGGCCTCGTGGCCACGGTGCGCGACGCCTACGAGCAGATGGACCGCCTCATCACCCACGCCGCCCAGAACTGGGAGGGCGTGAAGGCCCCCGAACCCAAGCGGGATGCGGCGACCGCCCCCGGCACCAAGCCCAAGGGCGCGTAGCATCCCTCAAAGACTTCCCACGTCTGTGGGATGCCTCCTACCGCTTCGGGCGGGAAGAGCGCAGAATATTCACCAATCAACCGGTGCGCGGCTACGGAAGCCACACACCACGAACAGCGGGTTACCGCTGCGGAAAGGAAGAGAAGAACCATGTCTCACCCCCATGCAGCACAGGGCGGCCACGGCCACGGCGGTTACACCCACCCCGGCCAGGGTTACGGTGGCGCTCCCAAGGGCTACGCTGTTCAGCACTCCGCAGCCGACGAGAACCGTCGCGGCCGCGAAGAGGGCGAAACCCTGCACTACGCCCTGTACACCGTGTTCGCACGCTCCGGCGCCCGCCCGGCAGAGGCTAACACCGACGAGGCCCGCGCCGAGTTCGAGCAGGTTGCCGAGCAGCTGGCCGCCGAGGGCGTGACCCTGCGCGGCATCTACGACGTCTCCGCAATGCGCGACAACGCCGACATCATGATTTGGACCCACGGCCAGAACCCCGAGAAGTTGCAGGCAGCCGTGCGCAAGATTCGCCGCACCGCACTGTTCTCCGGCACCACCATCGTCTGGTCCACCATGGGCGTTCACCGCGAGGCCGAGTTCACCCGCAACCACGCACCCGCCTACGCCCGCGGCAAGGCCCCCGAGGCTTGGGTCTGCGTGTACCCCTTCGTGCGCTCCTACGACTGGTACTACATGAACCCCGAGCGTCGCGCCGAGATGCTGAAGAACCACGGCATGAAGGCCATCGACTTCCCGCAGGTTCTGGCCAATACCGTCGCATCGTTCGGCCTGAACGACTACGAGTGGGTCCTGGCTCTCGAAGCACCTGTGCTGGTTGACCTGGTCGACCTGATGCGCCACTTCCGCAACACCGAGGCTCGCCTGCACGTTCGCGAGGACACCCCCTTCTACACCGGTCGTCGCATCGGTGCCGATGAAGTAGCCGAGGTTCTGGCGTGAGCCAACAGCCTCACGGCGCTACCCGCGGATGCGGTTGCTCCCACCCCGGTTCGTCCAGCGCGGTAGAGGCCGCCGCCGAGAACACCTCGGTTGCGTCCTCCGCCGCCGGCGCGGCCGGGGTGGCGGCGCGTCCCGCGCGTTTCGCCCCCGCACACACAAACCCCTCGGGCGAGGGTACCCTGAACGGCTCCCTCCTGCCCGATGATGTCATTCCTAACCGCACCGATCCCGCCAACACGGCCTCCAACGGCCCGGCGCGGCTGACCGAGCAGACCCTGGGGGAGTACCGCAGCGAGCGGACCATCATCCGTGTTCGCGCCGAGGAACCCCGCCCCTACGACCTGGTGATTCTCTCCTCCTTCGGCGGCCCCGAGGGCCAAGAGGACGTCATCCCGTTCCTGCGCAACGTAACCGCTGGCCGCGGCATCCCGGACGAGCGCCTCGAAGAGGTCGCCACCCACTACCGCGCCAACGGCGGTGTCTCGCCGATTAACGAGCAGAACCGCGCCCTGCTCGCCGCGCTACAGCAGGCGCTGGCCGAGCGCGGCCCGCGCATCCCGATTACCTGGGCGAACCGCAACTGGAAGCCCTACGTGAAGGACGTGCTCGCCGAGGCCTACGAGAACGGCCACCGCAACGTGCTGGTGCTGGCCACCAGCGCCTACCCGGGCTACTCGAGCTGCCGCCAGTACCGTGAGGACTACGGCATCGCGCTTCAGCAGCTCGGCCTGGAGGGCCGCATGCACGTGGGCAAGATCCGCCAGTTCTTTGATGTTCCCGGCTTCGCCCGCGCCTTCGCCGACGGGCTGAAGGACGGCCTCGCTACGGTGCGCGAACAGCTTGCCGCCCGCGAGAGCGGTTCGCAGAACCCGCGCCTGCGCATCATGTTCTGCACCCACTCGGTACCCACCTCCGCGGCGAACGAGGCGGGCCCGCGCGGCGTGAACTACGAGGGCGGCTCCGCCTACGTGGAGAAGCACCTGCAGGTCGCTCGCGCCGTGCTTTCGCTCGTGCGCGATGAGGCCCCGCAGCTTCTGCAGAACGTCGAGTGGGAGCTGGTGTACCAGTCCCGCTCCGGCCCGCCCTCCATGCCCTGGCTGGAACCGGACGTCAACGACGCCCTGGAGGCGCTGCCCACCCCCGCCAACCCGGCGGAGGACGGCGAGGCCCCCGTGGAAGGCGTCGTGCTGGTGCCCCTCGGCTTCGTCTCTGACCACATGGAGGTGAAGTGGGACCTCGACACCGAGGCCCTGGACACCTGCGAACGCCTGGGCGTGGTGGCCGTGCGCACCCCGACCCCCGGTACGCATCCGGCGTACGTGGAGTCGCTGCGCCGCCTGATTGAGGAGCGCGTGGAAAACGGCGTTCCCGCCGACCTGCGCCCCGAACGTGAGAGCCTCCTCGCCCCGAGCGCAAGCGGCCAGTACGGCTGGTTCGACGAGTGCGAACCGGGCTGCTGCAAGCCGGGCCGCGGCGCGGAGAAACCCGTCATCGCCGAATATTGCACCGGATGCACCGACCGGTCCGAAGAGGACTAGAGCAGGAGAGAAATGAGCCACAGCGAGTATATTCTGGGCACCCGAGGCTCCGCGCTCGCGCTCACCCAGAGCCGTCTGGCGGCCGAATCCGTCACCGAACTCTACGCCGAGCACCAGCCGGGCGGTGAGCCCGCCGAAAGCGTGAGCTTCGAGCTGCGCACCGTCAAGACCGAGGGCGACGTGCTCACCGGCCCGCTGGCCACCCTGGGCGGCACCGGTGTGTTCGCCGCCGCCCTGCGCCAGCGCCTGCTGGACGGTGCCGACGCCCCCGCCGAGCAGCGCGTGGACATGGCCGTTCATTCCCTGAAGGACCTGCCCTCCGCGCCCTGCCCCGGCCTGGTCGTCGCCGCAACCCTCAAGCGTGAGGACCCGCGCGACGCCCTCGTGGCCCGCGACGGCCTCACCGTCGACACCCTGCCGGAGGGCTCCCGCGTGGGCACCGGCTCGCCGCGCCGCGCCGCCCAGCTGCGCGCCCTGCGACCCGACCTCGAGATTGTGGATATCCGCGGTAACGTGGGCACCCGCATCGGCCGCGTGAAGGGCCTCGAGGAGCACTCCGGCAAGCAGGTCGTCCTCCGTCAGAACGCCGAGACCGACGAGCACGCCGACCGCGGCGTGGGCACCGAACGCCTTGGCGATTGCGACGCCGTGGTGCTGGCCGTCTCCGGCCTCAAGCGCCTGGGCAAGGAACACCTGATTACCGAGTACCTGGACCCCAGCCGCATGCTGCCGGCCCCCGGCCAGGGCGCCCTGGCCCTGGAGGTGCGCGAGAGCGAGTTCGGCAACCCCGATCCGGCCGTGCTCGACGACGCCGAGCTGGCCCGACCGACCCGCTCCCTGGGCCGCGCGCTGATTGCCGCGAACCACTACGAGACGCGCCTGGCCGTCAGCGCCGAGCGCGCCCTGTTGCGCCGCCTGGAGGCCGGATGCGCCGCCCCCATCGGCGCTTTCGCCGAGATCGTTGAGGGCGACCTGGTGCTCAGCGCGGTGGTGGCCTCCCCGGACGGCACCGGCCTGCTGCGTCACACCTCTGCGACCTCCGAGCTGGATGTGCCCGGCGCCGAGCGCCTGGGCGTGCGCGTGGCCGAGGACCTGCTGCAGATGGGTGCCGCCGCCCTGGCCGGTCTGGACGTCAAGTAACCATGGACGAGGAGCAACGCCCCGCCGAACGGGGTGCCACGGTTCTGCTGACTCGCTCGGCGGCTCAGGGTGCGGCCTTTGCGCGCGCCCTCGCCGAGGAGTGGGAAGCTGAGCGGGCCGCTGAGCCTCCCGCCCGCGAAAATACCCGCGAAGGTGCCAGCGGGGAGGGCCGCCTGCGGAACACCGCGGCCCCTCGTGTGCTCTTCGCGCCCCTGCAGCAGGCACGCACCGTGCCCGCCACCGAGGAGTTGCGCGGTATTCCCGCGCTCCTGGAATCCGGGGTCTACGCCTGGGTGAGCTTCACGAGCGCCCACACCGTGCGCGCCTGCGCCGAGCTCTGGGGTGAGGACTTCGCCCGCGCGGTTCACACCGGGGGAGAGCGCATCGCCTGCGTGGGTGCGGCAACCGCCCGAGCCGTGCGCGCCCAGCTCGGGCTGGACGCGGACTTTCAGCCGAGCGTTCAGAGCGCCGCCGGCATGCTCGCGGAGTTCGAAGGGCCCGCGGCCGGGGCTGTCTCAACCGATTCAGCCGCGGCCGGGCCTGATTCAACCAAGTCCGCCGCCGTGCTGGTTCTGGAGGGCTCCAACGCCCGCCCGACCCTGCGCGAGGGCCTCAAAAACCTGGGCTGGTCGGTGACCGCGCGCGTGCTCTACGACATGGTGCCCGCCGAACGGGTGGAGCCCGGCGAGCTGAGCCTTGCCGCCGCCCGCGCCCTCCTGCGGGGGAGCACACCTGAAGGGAGCATGCCCGAACCCCCCGCCCCGGACGTTATCGTGGCGACCGCGCCCTCCCGCCTGCACGCCCTGCTCGACGGCGCACCCGCGCTAGAGCCCGAATCCGTGCCGCCGGTGGTGGCGATTGGGGCGACCACCGCATCCGCCTGCCACGCCCTCAACCTGCGCCACGTGCAGGCCGACTCACCCTCCCCGAGGGATTTGGCGCGCGCCGCAGTATCCCTCATCTAAGACTTCACATTATTTCGTAAGAATTTTCAGGAGAGATCATGAACCTCACCCGTCGCCCGCGCCGCCTGCGCACCACCGCAGCCATGCGCTCCCTCGTCGCCGAGACCACCCTGCGCCCCTCGCAACTGATTCAGGTGTTCTTCGTGCGCGACGGCATTACCGAGCCGCAGCCGATTCGCTCCATGCCCGGTCAGTACCAGCACACCCTGGAGAGCATCATCCCCGCCGTGCGCGAGGCCTACGAGGCGGGCATCCGCTGCATCGACCTGTTTGGTATTCCCCGCGATGAGGATAAGGACGAGGTCGGCTCGACCGCATGGGATCCGCAGGGCATCCTGAACCGTGCGATTGCCGTGTGCCGCGAGGAGTTCGGCGACGACCTGGTGGTCATGGCCGACACCTGCCTGGACGAGGTCACGTGCCACGGCCACCGGGGCGTGCTGGGCGATGACGGCCACGGCACGCTCGTGGTGGATAACGTCCAGTCCGTGGAGCTGTACTGCAAGATGGCGGTTTCGCAGGCTCGCGCGGGTGCGCACACCGTTTCGCCCTCGGGCATGATGGACGGCCAGATTGCGGCCATGCGTGCCGCCCTGGACGAGGCTGGTTTCGAGGACGTGTCGATTATGGCCTACTCGGCGAAGTACGCTTCGGCGTTCTTCGGCCCGTTCCGCGACGCGGTGGAGTCGACCTTCAAGGGCGACCGCAAGACCTACCAACAGGACCCGGCCAACCGCCGCGAGTCGCTGCTGGAGGTGCGCGCCGACCTGGAGGAGGGCGCCGACATGGTCATGGTGAAGCCCGCCGGCAGCTACTTGGATATTGTGCGCGAGGTGGCGGAATTTTCGCCGGTGCC
>ERZ1023393.165-NODE-165-length-14940-cov-7.919046_pt1 | contig 14940 bp, 10 predicted proteins | sample MGYA00380503_ERZ1023393 | MGnify/ENA primary metagenome ERZ1023393 (study PRJEB33173, sample SAMEA4830379) | metagenome | study: EMG produced TPA metagenomics assembly of the PRJEB25223 data set... | reverse complement strand
AACTTCGACGAATTCCACAAGGAATTTGACGTCAAAGAAGGCGACGGCATGTGGCGTGCCCCAGAAGATCGCGTGATTATTTGGTAATAATGATGAAATCTGTCCAAAATTGGATGGATTTCTTTATTTTTATCGTTGTAAGGGTTTACATAATGACTAGAAAACGCTATAATATACTTGTGTTAAAGATTGTGAAGTTTTTAACAAGTATTCAAAGGAGTTTCATATGACTAAACAAACTAAAGATGTTCAAACAGTAATTGATGAATTGGCAACAAAGGGTGTTGAAGCCCTTGATGCTATGGCTAACTTTACGCAGGAGCAAGTGGACCATATTGTTCACCAAGCTGCGATTGCTGCCCTAGATAAACACATGTATTTGGCAAAATTGGCCGTTGATGAAACAGGGCGCGGTATTTACGAAGATAAAGCCATCAAGAACATGTATGCTTCTGAATACATTTGGAATAGTATTAAATATGACAAAACTGTAGGCGTTATTGCTGAAGATAAAGAACAAGGTTTGGTTTCTATCGCCGAGCCGGTTGGTGTTATCTGTGGGGTTACACCAACAACTAACCCAACTTCAACAACCATTTTCAAAGCCCTCATTGCTCTTAAGACACGTAACTCTATCATCTTTGCCTTCCACCCATCAGCTCAGAAATCATCTGCAGAGGCTGCTCGTATTGTTCGTGATGCAGCTATTGAAGCAGGTGCACCTAAGGACTGCATCCAGTGGATTGAAGAGCCATCTATCGAAGCAACTGGTCTTTTGATGAACCATCCTAAGATTGCTACAGTACTTGCGACTGGTGGACCTGGAATGGTTAAGGCTGCTTATTCAACTGGTAAACCAGCGCTTGGTGTAGGAGCCGGAAACGTCCCATCTTATATCGCTGCTGATGCTAAGGTTAAACGTGCGGTCAACGATATCATCGTTTCAAAAACTTTTGATAATGGTATGATTTGTGCGTCTGAACAAGCAGCTATCGTTGATGCAGCTATTTATGACGAAGTTAAGGCTGAATTTGAAGCACATCAATGTGTCATCATTTCTAAAAAAGCTGACATTGCTAAATTGGAAAAAGTTGTTCTTAATGAAGCTCGTACAGCTGTAAATGGTGCCATTGTAGGTCACTCAGCTATTGAAATTGCTGAAAAAGCTGGCCTTAAAGTTCCTGCAGGTACAAAATTACTTTTGGCAGAAATTCCAGATGCAACAATGGAACACCCACTTGCTTTGGAAAAATTGTCTCCAGTACTTGCTCTTATCAAATCTGATGGCGTTGAAGATGGATTCAAAAAAGCAGAAGGCATGCTCAATTTGGGTGGTCTTGGACACACAGCTGTTATCCACACTGAAAATGAAGAGCTCCAACTCCAATATGGTATCCGCATGAAAGCCTGTCGTGTCTTGGTAAATAGCCCATCAGCTGAAGGTGGTATCGGTAATATCTACAATAACATGATTCCATCATTGACTCTTGGTTGTGGTTCACACGGTCATAACTCAGTGTCACACAATGTTAGCTCATTTGATCTCTTGAATGTCAAAACATTGTCAAAGCGTCGTAATAACATGCAATGGTTTCGCGTCCCACCAAAAATCTTCTTCGAAAAAGATTCAATAACTTACTTGCGTCACATTGAAGCTGAGCGCGTGATGTTGGTTTGCGACCCTGGTATGGTTCAGTTTGGTTATGCAGACTTGGTTAAACGCCAATTGGAACTTAACCGTCACAGACCAGCAGTAGATGTTTTCTCAGATGTTGAGCCAAACCCATCTACTAATACCGTTTATAAAGGTTTGGAACGCTTTGTAGATTTCCAACCAGATGTAATCATCGCTCTTGGTGGTGGTTCTGCAATGGACGCTGCTAAAGCTATGTGGATGTTCTTTGAACACCCAGATGTAAGTTTCTTCGGTGCTAAACAAAAATTCTTGGATATCCGTAAACGTACTTACAAGATTCCTTACGCTCAGAAGACAACATTTATCTGTATCCCAACAACTTCAGGTACAGGTTCAGAGGTAACGTCATTTGCGGTTATCACTGATAGTGAAACTCATATCAAGTACCCATTGGCAGACTATGCTTTGACTCCGGACATTGCTATCGTTGACCCTGCTTTGGTTATGAGTGTGCCTGCTAGCGTTACAGCAGATACAGGTATGGACGTTTTGACTCACGCCATTGAATCTTATGTATCAGTCATGGCTAGTGACTATACACGTGGACTTTCACTCCAAGCAATTAAACTTGTTTTTGAAAATCTTGAACATTCTTACCGCTTTGGTGATGAAGAATCACGTGAAAAAATGCATAATGCGTCAACAATGGCTGGTATGGCCTTCGCCAACGCCTTCCTTGGTATCAACCACTCACTCGCTCACAAGGTTGGTCCTATGTTTGACATCCCCCACGGACGTACTAATGCGATTTTGATGCCTCACGTTATCCGTTACAACGGTCGTGATCCTCAAAAACACGCTATGTTCCCTAAATATGACTACTTCCGTGCAGACAAAGATTACGCAGATATCGCTCGTTTCATGGGATGGGGTACTGACAAGCAATCAGATGCTGAATTGGTTGAAGTTTTGGCACAAAAAGTATACGAATTGGGTATTGCCGTTGGTATTGCCATGAACTGGAAGGGACAAGGTGTTACTAAGAAACTTCTTCAAGACACTGCCTATACTTTGGCCGAACATGCTTATGAAGACCAATGTACAACAGCTAATCCGAAAGAACCACTTATTTCAGAATTGAAAGAAATCATCGAAATTGCCTTTGATTATAAAGGATAAGCGATAGACTAAAGTAGCTCTATAAGGGCTACTTTTTTTGCTAGAAACCTTCTATATTAGAGTGTTTATCCAAATTAAAAATAAAGGACTTTCCCGAATAAGATAGAAAAACGCTTTAAGAATTGTTATAATAACCTTACAGCGAGATAAGGAGATTCCTATGACAAAAGAAGAAGGGCTTAGTTTGGGTGAAACATCACATCCTCTCAAGTCTCGTGAATTGAAGCCACCAGTGGCTTCTGCAGCAGGAAATAGAGCGACTAATAAGTTTAAAGAGTTTAATGCTGATAGGATGGTGAGTGTTCAATTCAATCCTAGTCAACAAGTAAAAGAGTCAAAGGAGCCAGTAACCTCAAAGAATATTGTGGGGATGGTATCAGGTGTGATTGCAGCGATACTCACCATACTTTTGCTTGTTTGTCTCGTGATGGGATACCGTTATCGAGCCGCAAGCATTGAGGGCGATTGGACAAGCCCAACCTTTAGTGAGAAAATGTTAGCCACTCTGAAAGATACTGCTAATACTAAGAATAAAGTTAGTAATGCTTTACCACAAGGTCAAGATCTTATCACCGATATCAATACAGCAATGAGTATTACTGACAATAAGGCTCACTTAAAAGTGAGCTTTGTTTACAATCGTAAAGGTCTTTATCAGGCTTACCAGAGTAGAGTTACTGAATTGAAAGGTCAGTACGGCGAGGAGTTCTCGGAGGTTTTTGATAGTTATTCATTGTCAGAAAAAGACTACTATAAACAGTTTGATGAGACAGTGAAGAAAGAACTTCCAAAGAGTTATACCTATGATGCCAAAACCGGTCGTGTCACAACAACTGCTTTTACAGGTGATATTAACCGTTGGGAGCAAACAATCACTGTGGATAAGGCTGGAGATTCAGATGCTTTTAAAAAAGGTGATGTATTAGATTATACGCCTAACAATGGAGGCTTTACTATTAAGGCACACAGTGAATTTGGTGACATTAGCTTTACAAAAAATAAATAAAAAAGGAAATTAAAGGGGAATATAAATGACAAGAGCAGAATGGTTGGACTATTTTGAAACGGTAAACGGACGTAAGCCGAGTGTTCAGGAAATGGCGGATGCTTTGAAAGCTGGGGAGTTTGTTAATGAAGCACCGGCTAAAACTGAAGATATAGCTACTACTGAACTCATTAAGGTTGAGGCAGAAATCGTCGAGACAAGTACTAGTCCTCTACCAACAGAAACGGCACCAGTAGTAACAGCAACTGCACCTTCTACGGTTCCTTTTCCAGAAGGACAAGCAGCTATGGCAAATTTGGCTCCTAAAAAACCAATGGATCCCAAAAAGAAAAAACGCATCCTAGTCTCAGTTTTGTCAGCAGTAGTCCTTGTCTTCTTATGTATCGGTGGCTTTATGACTTACCGTTATGTGACAGGTAATATTGATGGCAAATGGTACAGTAGTTCTCTAGGTAGAGAGTATAGTTCAAGCATGTCTGAAAGTTTGACAGACCTGGATAGTAAGGAGCTTGAAAAGTACTTTACAGATACTGCTGTAACCATGAAGGTAAAAGGTAGCAATGCCAAGGTGACTGCTAGCTATACTTTTGATAAGAAAACCTATATCAAGGACTATCGTGAGAGGGTTCAGAAGTCCTTCTCAGCCTTTGGAGATTTATTTAAAGCCTTCTATGGAGATTCCTTTGAAAACTATTATAGTGAGGAAACCATAGAAAAAGAACTTGATGAAGCTCTTGAAAAAGCTGCGAAAGACAGCGGTCAAAAGTATGATTCGAAGACAGGCGAAACAACGACAACCCTTTTCAAAGGAAAAGTTAGCCGTTTGGGACATAAGATGACCGTTACTTCTGTCAACAAAGACGTTGATATTGATGGTCTCAATGTGAAAAAAGGCCAAGAGCTAAAAGTGACTAAAAAAGATAAGAAAGTAACGCTTAGTGGTGATGGCAAATCAAAAGATATTACTTTCTCAACTAAGAATGACACCAAAGATAAATTTTAAGATGACATCCGGAATAGCTATTCCGGATTTTTTCATGTCTTTGAGAGGAGAAAATAGGGTGATATCCGGATGATTTTCTCACAAGTCACAATACGTGTAGAAATATTCTGACAATTATGCTACAATAGAGCCACAGACTATCTAAAAAGAGGATTTACCATGACACTTGTATACCAATCAACACGTGACGAAAATAATAAAGTAACAGCTAGTCAGGCTATTCTTCAAGGTTTGGCAACAGATGGTGGTTTGTTCACACCATTGTCAACGCCTGAGGTTACTTTGGACTTTGACCAATTGAAAGATGCTTCTTACCAAGAAGTTGCTAAATTGGTCTTGTCAGCTTTCTTGGATGATTTTACTGAAGAGGAATTGGATTACTGTATCACAAATGCTTATGATGACAAGTTTGATACAGCTGCCATTGCACCAGTAGTTAAACTTAAGAACCACTACAATCTTGAGCTTTTCCATGGTTCTACTATTGCTTTCAAAGACATGGCCCTTTCAATCTTGCCTTATTTGCTAACAACATCAGCTAAAAAGCAAGGTGTTGATAATAAGATTGTCATCTTGACAGCGACATCAGGTGATACTGGTAAGGCTGCAATGGCTGGTTTTGCAGATGTTCCTGGAACTGAAATCATTGTCTTTTATCCAAAAGACGGTGTTTCAAAAATCCAAGAATTGCAAATGACCACTCAAACAGGAGCTAACACTCACGTTATTGCCATTGATGGTAACTTTGATGATGCTCAAACAGATGTGAAACGTATGTTTAATGATGTTGATTTGCGTGAGAAATTGTTGGCTCATCATACGCAATTCTCATCAGCTAACTCAATGAACGTTGGTCGTTTGGTACCGCAAGTGGTTTACTATGTATATGCCTATGCACAGTTGGTTAAGGCAGGTCATATCCAAAACGGAGATAAGGTGAACTTCACAGTACCAACAGGAAACTTTGGTAATATCTTGGCGGCTTATTATGCACGTCAGATTGGTGTTCCAGTTGGCAAATTAATCTGTGCTTCTAATGAAAATAACGTCCTTACAGACTTCTTCGCAACGGGTACTTATGACAAGAAACGTGACTTCAAGGTAACAACAAGCCCTTCTATGGATATCTTGGTATCTTCTAACTTGGAACGCTTGATTTTCCACCTTCTTGGTAATGATGCTACTAAGACTAAAGAGCTTATGGATGCACTTGTGACTAAGGGTGAGTATACTTTGTCTGATGCAGATAAAGATATTCTTGATTTGTTTGCAGCAGGTTTTGCAACTGAGGATGAAACAGCTGCTGAAATCAAGCGTGTCTATGATGAAGACAAGTATATCGAAGATCCTCATACAGCAGTTGCCTCAGCTGTTTACGAAGCATATGTTCAAAAGACAGATGACCACACACCAACAGTTATCGCTTCAACAGCTAGCCCATACAAATTCCCACGTGTGGCTGTTTCAGCTGTCACTGGTAAAGATAGTGGGGATGATTTCAAGGCAGTAGAAGATTTGCACCAACTTTCAGGTGTAACTATTCCAGCGGCTGTAGATGGACTTGAACATGCAGAAGTTCGCCATAAAACAGTTGTTGCGGCAGCTGATATGCAAAAAGCAGTTGAAAGCTATCTTGGTGTATAAGAATAAAAAAATAGGAGCTGAGAAATCAGCCCTATTTTTATCAATATAGAAAAGAATATTATGACAGAAACAAAGAAAATTCTAAACATAGCCTTGCCTGCTATGGCCGAAAACCTTCTACAAATGTTGATGGGGGTTGTCGATTCTTACCTAGTGGCCCAGGTTGGTATTGTCGCCATATCTGGGGTTTCCGTGGCCAATAATATCATTACGATTTACCAGGCTATCTTCATTGCTCTAGGAGCTTCGAGTGCCAGTGTCATTGCCAGAAGTTTAGGAAAAGGTGATGTTAAAGCGACTAACCGAGACACTTGGGATGCTATTATTATTACCCTTGCTCTTAGTCTCATCCTTGGTCTACTTTCCATTTTTGGTGGTGGGGCCATTCTTAATCTTTTAGGTACTGAGCAATCTGTGACTCAGGCTGGTAGTCTCTACCTTGCTCTTGTCGGTGGAGGAGTGGTCTTCTTAGCCTTGATGACTACTTTTGGTAACATCCTACGGGCCAAGGGACGACCTCGTATTTCCATGGTCGTCAGTCTTTTGACCAATGTTCTTAATGCTATTTTATCTTCTTTAGCCATCTTTGTGGGACATTGGGGGATTATTGGGGTCGCAACGGCTACGGTTTTCTCTCGTTTGGTTGGGACAGTGATACTCTGGCAAGCGATGAAACTAGATGTGAAGCAGCTTGAAATTACTAAACCTTTTAATAGAGAGTTGTTGGGGATTGCCCTGCCAGCAGCAGGTGAGCGACTGATGATGCGTGCTGGAGATGTGGTCATTGTGGCTATTATTGTCACCTTTGGTACGGCCGTTGTAGGTGGTAATGCCATTGGTGAAAACCTCACCCAGTTTAACTATATGCCTGGTATGGGAGTCGCTACGGCTACGGTTATCTTGGTTGCCAATAGTCTGGGTAGAGGGGATAAGACGCAGATGAAGCGTATTATACGAGAGTCTTATTGGATTTCCACCTTCTTGATGGTTCTGGTTTCAGGGAGTATCTTGCTCTTTGGCCAAGGATTATCAGGTCTCTTTACAGATAATAAAGCAGCTATTGCGGCTAGTCAGGTAGTTATTCTTTATTCTTTCCTTGGGAATCCTGTGACTTCGGGGACTCTAGTCTACACAGCAGTTTGGCAAGGTCTGGGTAAGGCTAAGATGCCTTTCTATGCGACGACAATTGGGATGTGGATCATCCGAATTTTCTCAGGATACTTCCTTGGGGTGAGTCTGGGAATGGGTCTTGCCGGAGTCTGGATTGCAACCGTTGTTGATAATGTATGGCGTGCAATCTTCCTCTACGTGATGTACCGTCGTTATCTCGTAAAGAGAAAGTTTTAATGATAAATAAGAAGGAGATACTCTTATTCAAAGGGTATCTTCTTCTTATTTTTTACAAGTAGGCTCGAATATGGTAAAATAAGCTGATAAAAACTTTTTGAGGTAGTAATTATGACTGTAAAAATCAATACAAAAGATGGTCAAATCGAATTGTCAGATGATGTCATCGCAACAGTAGTTGGCGGTTCAGCAACAGAAATTTTTGGCGTTGTCGGTATGGCAAGTAAGAGTGCTATCCGAGATAATTTTCAAGCACTTCTTGGAAAAGAAAACTACGCAAAAGGAGTTGTCGTGAAATCTACTGATGCAGGTATCACTGTGGATGTCTACACTGTTATGAGTTACGGTGTTAAGATTAGTGAGGTTTCAAAAAATATTCAAGAACGTGTGAAATTTAATCTTGAGAATCAACTCGGTATCAAGGCTGAAACAGTAAATGTTTACGTTCAAAATATTAAAGTCGTAGGAGAAAACTAGTGTTTAAAATTACAACAAGCTTGCTTCAGGAGATGGTCCAAGCGGCAGCAACACGTCTAGGTAAGCAAGCAGAATATGTGAATTCACTCAATGTCTTCCCAGTACCAGATGGAGATACTGGAACAAACATGGGAATGACTATGGATAACGGAGCCAAAGCTGTCGCAGATCAATCAGCTTCAACAGTTGGTGAAGTTGGTCAGATTTTGTCTAAAGGTCTTTTGATGGGTGCCCGTGGTAACTCAGGTGTTATCACGTCACAATTGTTCCGTGGATTTGGTCAAAGTATCAAGGATAAAACGGAACTTGACGGCCAAGATTTAGCTCATGCCTTCCAAGCAGGGGTTGAAGTTGCTTATAAAGCTGTTATGAAGCCTGTCGAAGGAACAATTCTTACAGTATCACGTGGCGCAGCTTCAGCAGCGATTAAGAAAGCTGAATCTACGAATGATGCTGTTGAGGTTATGCGTGCAGCTCTTGACGGAGCTAAAGCTGCTTTGGCTAAGACACCAGAGATGCTTCCAGTTTTGAAAGAAGTTGGTGTGGTAGACTCAGGTGGTCAAGGTTTGGTCTTCATTTATGAAGGTTTCTTGTCAGCCCTCACAGGTGAGTATATCGCTTCAGAAGACTTCCAAGCGACACCAGCTACGATGACAGAGATGATCAATGCAGAACATCATAAGTCAGTTGCTGGTCATGTTGCAACAGAAGACATTACCTTCGGTTACTGTACGGAAATCATGATTGGTCTCAAACAAGGTCCAACTTATGTGAAAGACTTTGACTATGAAGAGTTCCGAAATTACTTGAGTAACCTTGGGGATTCTCTCCTTGTTGTTAACGATGATGAAATTGTCAAAGTTCACGTCCACACTGAGGATCCAGGTCTTGTCATGCAAGAAGGTCTTAAATATGGGGCTCTTGTCAAAGTTAAGGTTGACAACATGCGTAACCAACACGATGCACAAGTTCAAAAAGAAGAGGCTATCCAAGCTGCACCTTCTGCTCCTAAAGACTTTGCCCTTATTGCAGTTGTTGCCGGAGATGGACTTGCAGATATCTTCAAATCACAAGGTGTTGACTATGTGATTTCAGGTGGTCAAACAATGAACCCATCAACAGAAGATATTGTTAAGGCTATTGAGCAGGTTAATGCTAAGAATGTTATCATCTTGCCAAACAATAAAAACATCTTTATGGCAGCACAATCAGCTGCTGAAGTAGTAGATGTCAATGCGGCTGTTGTTGAAACGCGTACGGTGCCACAAGGCTTTACAAGCTTGCTTGCTTTTGATCCTAGTCAAAGTATCGAAGCGAACGTTGAAGCTATGACAGCTAGTCTTTCAGATGTAACGAGTGGTAGCGTGACCTTGGCGGTACGTGACACAACTATTGATGGTCTTGAGATTCATGAAAATGATATCCTTGGTATGGTTGATGGTAAGATCCTTGTGTCTACACCAGATATGGACCAAGCCCTTCTTGACACTTTCGACAAGATGATTGACGAAGACAGTGAAATTGTTATGATTTACGTCGGCGAAGAAGGTAATCAAGACCAAGCTCAAGCACTTGCGGAAAAATTGGAAGAGGCTCACGAAGATATTGAAGTTGAAATCTTCCAAGGAGACCAACCAGTTTATCCATACCTCTTTAGTGTTGAATAATATTGAAATAATCATTTAGGAAGTCTTAGGGCTTCCTTTTTGTTTTGTCAGTTTTGATACGGTTGGGACATCTTTTCGGAATTACAGAAATATTCTGAAAATTCCTTGACATTACTTTCCAAAGTGGTAACATATGTTGTAAGAAATTTTATAGATTGAAGGTAACATCATGAGAAGTGATATGATCAAAGTTGGTGTTGATAAGGCACCAGCACGCGGACTTTTGTATGCGACTGGGCAAGTTAAATCTGCCAAGGATATGCAAAAGCCCTTCATTGCTATTTGTAACTCTTATATTGATATTGTTCCAGGGCATGTTCACTTGCGTGAATTAGCAGATATTGCCAAGGAAGCTATCCGCGAGGCTGGCGGTATTCCTTTTGAGTTTAATACCATTGGTGTGGACGATGGGATTGCCATGGGGCATATTGGGATGCGTTACAGTCTTCCATCTCGTGAATTGATTGCCGATTCTGCAGAAACAGTTATTAATGCCCACTGGTTTGACGGGGTTTTCTATATTCCTAACTGTGATAAGATTACGCCAGGGATGATTTTGGCAGCCATGCGTACTAATGTGCCAGCAGTATTTTGTTCTGGTGGACCTATGAAGGGTGGCGTTGACATGACTGGTCATCAAGCGACGCTATCAAGTTTGTTTGAAGCTGTAGGTACTTATCAGGCTGGAGATATGAGCAAGGAAGAGCTCGATTATTTGGAGAAAAATGCTTGTCCAACTTGTGGTTCATGTTCAGGGATGTTTACCGCTAACTCAATGAACTGTTTGATGGAAGTTTTGGGTCTTGCCCTTCCAGGTAACGGTACTGTTCTAGCCGTTTCAGATGAACGTCGTGAATTGGTTCGTCAAGCAGCCACAAAATTGATGGATAACATCAAAAACAATGTTCGCCCACGTGATATTGTGACCAAAGAAGCTATCGATGATGCTTTTGCTCTAGATATGGCCATGGGTGGTTCAACCAATACTGTTCTCCATACCCTTGCTATTGCGCGTGAGGCTGGTATTGACTATGACCTTAAGGACATTAACGAAATTGCCAAGAAGACACCTTATCTCTCTAAAATTGCTCCTTCAAGTGTTTACACCATGCATGATGTGCATGAAGCTGGTGGTGTTCCAGCCATTATCAATCAGTTGATCAAAAAAGGAGCCATCAAGGGTGATCGTATCACAGTTACTGGTAAAACCTTGAAAGAAAATGTAGCTGGTGCTGAAATCAAAAATGAAGAAATTATCCATCCAATCGAACATCCGATTTCACCTGTAGGTGGTTTGTCGATCCTTTACGGAAATATCGCTCAAGATGGGGCTGTTATCAAGGTCGGTGGTGTAGATCCATCTGTTAAAACTTTCCGCGGTAAAGCTATTTGTTGTGATTCACAAGATCAAGCCCTTGAGTTGATTGACAATGGAACAGTTAAGAAGGGCCATGTCGTTGTCATTCGTTACGAAGGTCCTCAGGGTGGACCTGGTATGCCAGAAATGTTGGCACCAACTTCTAAGATTGTCGGACGCGGTCTTGGTAAGGATGTGGCTCTGATTACGGATGGTCGTTTCTCAGGAGCTACTCGTGGGATTGCTATTGGTCACGTTTCTCCAGAAGCAGCAGAAGGTGGTAATATCGCCCTAATAGAAGATGGCGATGAAATTGTGATTGATCTTCCAAATCGTACCCTTGATCTACTTGTCGATGAAGCAACCCTTGAAGAACGTCGCAAACATTTGAAACCTTTCAAATCAAAAATTTCAAGTGGTTGGTTGCGTCGCTATACAGCCTTTGCCAAATCAGCCAATGTCGGCGGAACTTTGATGAGTGACGAAGAATTCGAAGAACGTAAAGCAGAACGTCAAGCACAAGAAAAAAACTAAGAACATTCTTTCCGAAGAGTTTGTGATATTTTTCTCTGAAACCCTTGCAAATTTGGTTAAAAATGTTATCATAGTATACAAGGTTTTGAATTTTTAGACAATTCGAAAAAAACAACTACTAAAGGAGGTCCATGTGAAGAAAATTGAACTTAAAGAAGCACGCTCTGGTGCTGATTTGATTCTTGATACACTTCTTGAACTTGGGATTTCAACTATCTTTGGATATCCTGGCGGAGCGGTTCTTCCTTTGTATGATGCTATTTACAAAAATGACAAGATTAATCATATCTTATCTCGTCATGAGCAAGGAAGTCTGCACGAAGCTGAAGGTTATGCCAAATCAACTGGTAAACTCGGTGTTGCTCTTGTAACGAGTGGTCCTGGTGCCACTAATGCTATTACAGGGATTGCAGATGCTATGAGTGATAGCGTACCTCTCCTAGTCTTTACTGGTCAGGTCGCAACACCAGGTATTGGTAAGGATGCCTTCCAAGAGGCTGACATTGTCGGAATTACCATGCCGATTACAAAATACAATTATCAGATTCGCGATACAGCTGATATTCCTCGTATTATTAGGGAAGCGGTTCATATTGCAACAACTGGTCGTCCTGGTCCAGTTGTTATCGACCTCCCTAAAGATGTCGTAGCTAAGGAAACAGCCTTCATCAACGATCCTGAAATTAATCTTCCAAGTTACCAACCGACGCTAAGACCAAACGAAATGCAAATCAAGAAAATCTTGAAGCAGTTGGGTAAAGCTAAGAAGCCGGTTATTGTAGCTGGAGGTGGGGTCTCTTATTCTGAATCTGCTAAGGAGCTAGTTGCTTTTGCAGAACGCTACCAAATCCCAGTTGTCACAAGTCTTCTAGGACAAGGGACAATTGCTACTAGCCACCCCCTTTTCTTGGGTATGGGTGGTATGCACGGTTCATATGCGGCTAACATTGCTATGACCGATGCTGACTTTATGCTTGCTATTGGTTGTCGTTTTGATGATCGTTTGACAGGTAATCCTAAAACATTTGCTAAAAATGCTAAGGTTGTCCATATTGATGTAGATCCAGCTGAGATTGGTAAAATTATTGCAGTGGACCTTCCAGTTGTTGGTGATGCCAAGCAAGCTCTTGAAATGCTCTTGGCAGAGCCAGTGGTTCAGAATAACACTGAAAAATGGATTGAAAAAGTCACAAAAGACAAAGAGCGTGTACGTTCTTACGATAAGAAAGAACGTATGGTACAGCCTCAGGCAGTTATCGAGCGTATCGGTGAATTGACTAAGGGTGATGCCGTTGTTGTTACTGACGTTGGTCAACATCAAATGTGGACAGCTCAGTATTATCCATACCAAAATGAGCGTCAACTGGTGACCTCAGGTGGTCTTGGAACAATGGGATTCGGTGTCCCAGCAGCAATTGGTGCCAAAATTGCTAATCCTGATAAAGAAGTTATCCTTTTTGTTGGTGATGGTGGTTTCCAAATGACGAACCAAGAATTGGCTATCTTAAATATTTACAAGGTGCCAATCAAGGTTGTTATGTTGAACAACCACTCACTTGGTATGGTACGTCAATGGCAAGAGTCCTTCTACGAAGGGCGTACATCAGAGTCTGTCTTTGATACCCTTCCAGATTTCCAATTGATGGCTCAAGCTTATGGCATTAAGTCTTACAAGTTTGATAATCCAGAGACAATTGATCAGGATTTGGAAGTTATCAAGGAAGACGTGCCAATGTTCATCGAGGTAGATATCTCTCGTAAAGAGCATGTCTTGCCAATCGTTCCGGCTGGTAAGAGTAATCACGAAATGTTGGGGGTGAAGTTCAATGCGTAGAATGTTAACAGCTAAACTTCAGAACCGTTCGGGTGTCCTTAACCGCTTCACAGGTGTTCTTTCACGACGTCAAGTTAATATTGAAAGTATCTCTGTAGGGGCTTCTGAGGATCCTAACGTTTCACGTATTACGATTATTATTGATGTGAATTCTCAAAATGAAGTGGAACAAATCATCAAACAACTTAATCGTCAGATTGATGTGATTCGTATCCGTGATATCACGGATCAGCCACACTTGGAACGTGAAGTTATCCTAGTTAAGGTGTCAGCACCAACTTCTAAGCGTGCTGAAATCTTGGCGATTATTCAACCTTTCCGTGCATCGGTGGTTGATGTGGCACCAAGCTCTATCACTATCCAGATGACTGGTGATGCTGAAAAGAGCGAGGCGCTTCTACGAGTTATTCGTCCTTACGGAATTAAGAATATCGCTCGTACGGGTGCTACTGGATTTACCCGTGATTAAAAAATCCAACCTAAATTTGTTAACCCAGCCTTAAAAAGGCAATAAAATATTTTTTTAGAAAAGAGACATATTACTATGGCAGTTCAAATGGAATATGAAAAAGACGTAAAAGTAGCAGCACTTGACGGTAAAAAAATCGCCGTTATCGGTTACGGTTCACAAGGTCATGCACATGCACAAAACTTGCGTGATACTGGTCACGATGTGATCATCGGTGTTCGTCCAGGTAAATCATTTGATAAAGCTAAAGAAGATGGTTTTGATACTTACACAGTAGCAGAAGCAACTAAATTGGCTGACGTTATCATGATCTTGGCTCCAGACGAAATCCAACAAGAACTTTACGAAGCAGAAATTGCTCCAAACCTTGAAGCTGGTAATGCTGTTGGTTTTGCACACGGATTTAACATCCACTTTGAATTCATCAAAGTTCCTAAAGATGTTGATGTCTTCATGTGTGCTCCTAAAGGACCAGGTCACTTGGTACGTCGTACATTTGAAGAAGGTTTTGGTGTTCCTGCACTTTACGCAGTATACCAAGATGCTACAGGTAACGCTAAAGACATCGCTATGGACTGGTGTAAAGGTGTTGGTGCAGCACGTGTTGGTCTTCTTGAAACAACATATAAAGAAGAAACTGAAGAAGATTTGTTTGGTGAACAAGCAGTTCTTTGTGGTGGTTTGACTGCCCTTATCGAAGCTGGTTTTGAAGTCTTGACTGAAGCTGGATATGCTCCAGAATTGGCTTACTTTGAAGTGCTTCACGAAATGAAATTGATCGTTGACT
>ERZ1023393.160-NODE-160-length-15237-cov-4.171914_pt1 | contig 15237 bp, 10 predicted proteins | sample MGYA00380503_ERZ1023393 | MGnify/ENA primary metagenome ERZ1023393 (study PRJEB33173, sample SAMEA4830379) | metagenome | study: EMG produced TPA metagenomics assembly of the PRJEB25223 data set... | reverse complement strand
GCGAGCCCATGGCAGCGCTCTCGCGTATGGCTAACGGCGACCACAAGATTCAGATTGAGCCGGGCGACACCGTGGTGCTGGCCTCCTCGCTGATCCCCGGTAACGAGACCAGTGTGTACCGCATCATCAACGCCCTCATGAAGCTGGGCGCCCACGTGGTGCACAAGGGCAACGCGAAGGTTCACGTGTCCGGCCACGCGGCCGCCGGCGAGCTGCTGTACTGCTACAACATCCTCAAGCCCAAGAACGTCATGCCCGTTCACGGCGAGGTGCGCCACCTGATTGCCAACGGCGATCTGGCGATTGAGACCGGCGTTCCCGCACAGAACGTGCTACTCTGCGAGTCCGGCACCGTGGTGGACCTGCGCGATGGCGTGGCCACCGTGGTCGGCGAGATTCCCTGCGAGTACCTCTACGTTGACGGCCGTTCCGTCGGCGAGGTGACCGAGAGCGACCTGAAGGACCGCCGCATCCTGGGTGAGGAAGGCTTCGTGTCCATCGTGACCGCGATTGACCGCGCGACCAAGCGTGTGGTGACCGGCCCGGACATCCACGCCCGCGGTATTGCGGAGGACGACGCCGTCTTCGACGAGATCGTCCCGAAGATTACCGCCGCCCTGGAGGACGCACTGCACCGCGCACCCGAGAAGGTGCACACCGTGCAGCAGCTGCAGCAGATTGTGCGCCGCACCATCGGCGCGTGGATCTCTCGCCGCCTGCGCCGCAAGCCCATGATCGTGCCCGTGGTCATCGAGAGCACCTCTCCGGACGCTAAGAACTAAATATCAGCGCGGCCGCCTCCCGCAGGTGGCATCGGCTTTCGGGCCGAGGCTGAAACGGGTTACCTGAAACGCAGGGGGCGGGGTCGATACCGAGTGTCGGCCCCGCCCCCTGCGCATCCGGCAGGGCGATTTGGCTCGGCGGGTTTCGGCGGGCCTAGCACCCGCGCGCGACGCCCTATCGTAGCCGCTGCGCTCACTGATAACGAAGAAATCGTTAGATTAACGGGAAGGTTGATACTCTAAAAGGTATGGCTCCACGGACCACGAAGGGTCGTAGTACGACCGCTAAGTCAAAGAAAACCACCCGCAAGCGCACCACCTCCTCGAGGGGCGGTGCCCGTCGCGGTGCCGAGGCGACGAATCCTGTCGCCGGCGCCATCGCCTCCGTCTGGCTGAGCATTGCTCACGCTATTGGCGGGGCGGTGCGCTCGATTGGCACGGCGCGCACCGATCTGGAACCCGAACAGCGTCGTGACGGCGGCGCGCTCGTACTGCTACTCTTCGGCCTCATCAGCGCCGGTGTTGAGTGGTACAACTGGCGCGCCCACACCTCCCTCGGCATGCTGCGCGCGCCCCTGGACGCCTGGCACACGATGCTCGGCGGCATTTTCGGCCAGGGTGCCCTGCTGATTCCGGTGCTCAGCTTTGTGCTGGCCTGGTGCGTCTTCCGAGGCCCCGACCTGGTCAAACGTAATAACCGGGTGACCCTGGGCTCCCTGATTCTGCTGATCGCGACCTCCCTCTTCTTCGCCCGCCACGCCGGGCACCCGACCTTCGCGGACGGTTTCGAGGCCGTATGGGCCGGAGGCGGCGTCACGGGAGTAATCCTCGGCACCCCCATCGTTCGCCTGAGCGGGGGCATCGCGGCGGTGGAGATTCTGATTCACCTGCTGCTGGCGCTCGTCGGGTTGCTGGTCATGACCAACACCCCGATTCGCCAGATTGTGCCCCGCACCCGGTACCTGGTGGGCCTGGCCCTGGGCGAGAAGCCCAACGGCACCACCCGCGAGCGCTCCTCCTCGGATGACGCAACTCAGACCGTGGACCTGAACGCCGAGGAGCACGACCGCAGCTACCTGTACGGTGACGACGAGAAGCCGGCCCGAGCCTCTTCTTCGGGCGGTGGCCCGATGGCGCGCCTGCGCGGCTGGCTGGGCTTTGGCGTTTCCAAGGGCGATGACGGCCCCCTCGACGAGTACGCCGGTGACGAGGCCTTCGTGAACGCCGTGGTGGACGACGCCCACCCCGAGACCACCCAGATGCCCGTGCAGCCCGACAACCCCGCTCCCGGCGCGCGTACCGGCTCCAAGCCGAACCGCCTGAGCCGCCTGCCCGGTCGCCTGAACCAGGCTCCCGCCGCAGCTTCGAGCGGCCCCGACCTCTTTGACGTGGAGGCCTCTCAGGCTCCCGCCGCCCGCCTGGATCAGGTGCAGCGCGCCGCGGTGGCGCACGGCCGCATCCCGGGGGAGGAGCCCCTCTTCGATGTGGAGGCCTATGACGGTTTCGGCGGCGACTCCTCGCAGCAGGCTCCCTCCGAGCCCGCCCCGCAGACCAGGCCCCACGACGTGGTTCCGCCCGCGGGCGCACCCGCTCAGGAGGCTGGCCGAGGTGCCGCCGCGGGTCAGGCTCCGATTCCGACCCGCATACATTCAGCCGGCGCGCATCAGGGCGCAAACCAGAGTACGAACCCGGGCGCGTCCCAGCAGGCGGCGCGCTCCGGTGGTGGCTTGTCCCGCCCCCTGCAGAACAACACTCAGACCGCGACCACCGAGCAGGCTCGTGGCGAGCAGGTTGTGCAGTCCTCCCGCGGCGCCTATGTGCTGCCCTCGGAGGAGATGCTGGTTTCCGGGCCGCCCGCCAAGGAATCCTCCGAGGTCAACGAGCACGTGGTTGAGGCTCTGACGAATGTGCTGGAGCAGTTCAAGGTGGATGCGCAGGTCACCGGCTTCTCGCGCGGCCCGACCGTGACCCGTTACGAGATTGAGCTGGGTCCCGCCACGAAGGTGGAGCGTGTGACCGCGCTGAGCAAGAACATTGCGTACGCTGTGGCGAGCCCGGATGTTCGTATTCTGTCCCCGATTCCGGGTAAGTCCGCAATCGGCATTGAGATTCCGAATACCGACCGCGAGACCGTGGCCCTGGGTGACGTGCTGCGTTCCCCGCAGGCCCACGCGAACCACCACCCGATGGTCATGGGCGTGGGTAAGGACGTTGAGGGCGGCTTCGTGCTGGCCAACCTGGCCAAGATGCCGCATATGCTGGTCGCCGGTGCGACCGGTGCCGGTAAGTCTTCGTTTGTGAACTCGATGATTACCTCGATTCTGATGCGCGCAACTCCCGACCAGGTGCGCCTGGTGATGGTCGACCCCAAGCGCGTGGAGCTGACCGCCTACGAGGGTATTCCGCACCTGATTACGCCCATCATCACAAACCCGAAGAAGGCCGCCGAGGCCCTGCAGTGGGTGGTTCGCGAGATGGACGCCCGCTACGACGACCTCGCCCACTACGGCTACAAGCACGTGGACGACTTCAACAAGGCGGTGCGCGAGGGCAAGGTTCAGCCTGAGCCCGGCAGCAAGCGCACGATTCACGAGTACCCGTACCTGCTGGTAATCGTGGACGAGCTGGCCGACCTGATGATGGTCGCTCCGCGTGACGTGGAAGAGGCCATCGTGCGTATCACGCAGCTGGCGCGTGCGGCGGGTATTCACCTGGTGCTGGCTACCCAGCGTCCGTCGGTGGACGTGGTGACCGGTCTGATTAAGGCGAACGTTCCTTCCCGCATGGCGTTTGCGACCTCCTCGGTCACTGACTCTCGCGTGGTGCTGGATCAGCCCGGCGCCGAGAAGCTGATTGGTCAGGGTGACGCGCTCTTCCTGCCGATGGGCGCCTCGAAGCCGATGCGTGTTCAGGGCGCGTGGGTGTCTGAGTCTGAGATTCACGCCGTGGTTGAGCACGTGAAGAAGCAGGCCCCGACCATCTACCGCGAGGACGTGATGGTTTCGGCCGCGAAGAAGCAGATTGATGAGGAAATCGGCGACGACCTCGACGATCTGCTGCAGGCGGCGGAGATTGTGATTACGACCCAGTTCGGTTCGACCTCGATGCTGCAGCGTAAGCTGCGCATGGGCTTCGCGAAGGCCGGCCGCATCATGGACCTGCTGGAGTCGCAGGGCGTGGTGGGCCCCTCGGAGGGCTCGAAGGCCCGCGAGGTGCTCATCCGCCCCGACGACCTGCAGGCCACCCTGGCCCGTATTCGCGGCGAGGAGCCCCCTGCGGCCGACCCGTACGCGAACGCGGTGGATCCGGGGGAGCCGGTCACGGATTATTACGACGAATCCGATGACGAGGGCTCGGAGGACGCCTGGCAGCTGACGGGCCGCTAGGCTCACGCGTTATCCACATGCGCCCCGAACGTTCGGCGGTGCCCGATGAGGCACCCGTATAATGGACGTACGGGGCGTTTGTGCGTTCCCGATACCCTTCGGTGCCACTATTGGACGGTGGCTGTGCGCGTGCCTCGCGCGGTGTACGGCCCGCATCGAAACTGCAACACCGGGCTCCCCCGTCGAGCCCGCCGATTCTAAGGAGCACCCATGAGCGACGCTCATACCCCAGCCCCCACCGGTGAGGTCCGGGCGGTGCAGCCTCGCACGTCGAATTGGAACGTCCCCAACGTGCTGACGGTCCTGCGCATCATCGCGGTGCCCTTCTTCATCGTGGCGCTGGTCAGCGGCGGTACCTTTGGCGCCGACGACCCGACCCACCGCTGGCTCGCTTGGGTGATTTTCATCCTCGCGATGCTCACGGACTGGGCCGACGGCTACCTGGCGCGTTCCCGCAATCTCATCACGAGCTTCGGTAAGATTGCCGACCCGATCGCCGATAAGTTCCTGACCGGTGCCGCGTTCATTGTGCTCTCGGCCCTGGGTGAGCTGTGGTGGTGGGTGACCATCGTGATTCTGCTGCGCGAGTGGGGCATTACGATTATGCGTCTGTTCGTCATCAAGTACGGTGTGATGGCCGCTAGTAAGGGCGGCAAGATCAAGACCGTGTTGCAGACCGTGGCGCTGGTGCTGATGCTCCTGCCGCTGGGCCAGCTGGGCTTGGGCTGGCTGGTGCCGGGCTGGGTGCTGATGGGTGCGGTCACGGCGATTACCGTGTGGACCGGCCTGGTGTATGTGCGCGATGCCTACAACCTGCGCCGCACCTGGCTGCAGAACCAGGCCGCGCAGAAGCAGCGCGCTCAATAGACGTTGATGGGGGAGCGGTACGGGCCGCTCCCCCGAACTGTACCCGGGGTGAGCGTTAGCAGCGCTCGAGCACCGGGGCGCTCGCGGAAGGAGCGGGTGCGTGAACGGGCGGTCGGGTCAGCCCAGCCGCCGGGAAAGGATGAATCATGGTCCCTCTTCTGAACGAAGGCACCCAGTCGGCCTCGCCCGAGCTGGCGCGTGCCGAGGTTTTTTCGGGTACCCCGCAAGCGGCGGCTCTGCTGCTGCGCGATGCGGTACGCTCGTGCGCATCCCAGGAGCGTCCGGTGCAGGTGGCCACGGCTGAGTCTTTGACCGGCGGGGACGTAGGCGGCGCAATCTGCACGGTGCCGGGCGCATCGGCGTACTACCGAGGCGGCGTGATTTCTTACGCCTACGAGGTGAAGGCGCGGGTGCTGGGCGTGGATGCTCAGCTGCTTGCGACCGAGGGCGCGGTGAATCCGGAGGTGGCGGCTCAGATGGCGGCCGGCGCGGCGCGGGTGTGCGGTGCCGATTACGCGGTGTCGACCACGGGTGTGGCGGGGCCCGACCCCGCGGACGGCCAGCCGGTGGGCACCGTGTTTATCGGGGTGCACGCCCCGGGCGGGTGTAAGGTGTTCGAGCGCCACTACGACGGGGATCGCGCCCGGGTTCGCGCGGCGGCGAGCGCGGATGCGATTGCTCTGCTGGCGCGTGCGGTGCGGGGGAGCGCCTCCGGCTCCTTGAGGGAGATCCTCTAAGGCCCAGCCCCGCGGCGCGACCTGGCGGCACGTGAGGCACGTGAGGCGGTGCTCGTGAAGCTTTGGGGAAGGCACAGGGGAAAGACTCGGGGAGGATATTTTACGATTCAAAGAATTTCCCAGTCTTCTCCCAGCTTCAAGGGAATAAACACATAGCTTGGTCTGTTTGAATGGATACAAGTCTGAAGAAGATGACGAAAATAGCGAATTTTGTAGCTCGCATCCCAAAAATCAGTTAGGCTTAACTCTGTACAGTCCCGCGCGTCGGGAGGAACTACTCAGGAAAGTGATAAAGAAGCTCATGGCTAAGCAGCGCGTATCAATCAACGGTATTACGAAGTGGAAGGAAATCGACGAGACCCCCAAGCAGGTGACTCCGGTCGTTGAGGAAGCACGAGTTGTTCCCCTCCGCCAGGCCATCGGTGAGGTTCTTCGCGATGTCCGCCAGCGTCAGGGCCGCACCCTGCGAGAGGTTTCGCAGCGTGCCCGCGTTTCCCTCGGTTACCTGAGTGAAGTTGAGCGCGGTCAGAAGGAAGCTTCCTCCGAGCTGCTGGCCTGGATTTGCCAGGCCCTGGACATCCCGATGTCCCAGATGCTGCGCGAGGTTGCCGATCGTATGGCCGTCGCCGAGGGCGTTCAGATTCCGGATACCGTTCCGGCTGAGCTGTCCGAGCGCTACAAGAACGACTACTACGTCTCTCTCTAAGACGTGAGGGTGCGGAAGCTCCGCACGCTATTGGGCCGATGCCGTACACCCCGAACGGGTGTGCGGCATCGGTTCTTTGTCGAACGTATGGCGAGACGGAATTGTGAGAACGAAGAGCCCGGGTGGGCGTTCCGCCAACGGGCACGTTGCCGTTGGGTACGATGAAGGAGGTCGCGATGAAGCTGAGTGAGTTTTGGACGCTCATGGAGCACGAATTTGGCGCCGGATACGCCCCGGTGCTGGCTCGGGATTTGGTGTTGGGTTCCCTGGACCACCGGACGGCTGCGGAGGCGCTGGATGCCGGCGTCAATCCGAAGACGGTCTGGTTTGCCATCTGCGAGGAACAGGAGATTCCGCAGGAGCGCCGCTGGGGTCCGGATAAGGAACCGTTGCGTTAGCTCGGCGCGTACCTGGGCGGTGTGTCTAAATGCCGCGGGGAGCGTGGCGGGGAGCGTGGCAGCCGGATTACGGTGCGCCCCAGGCCTCGGAAGATGAGCGCGCATCGGACGAGGCATCCTTGGGCGGGTTTCGAATATTCGAAAATATTTGCCGAAATCTTATGCGAGGTATTCGAAAATGCCTCGTAATTTTGTTCGATTCGTGCTAGACTTTTCCACATCGAGAATTTTTCGAAAATCCGCGGGATTTTTCCACAAATCGTGAAAATGGCCTTATCCTGTCAGGCCGTGACCCTAGAGTAGTCTCAGAAGGAACCGGCAGGCGAAAAGCTGGGGCGACGAGCCCCGCCGATTCCTAGAAACATTATTGACGTCATCACTGACACCACAAAGAACGAGGTACTAACGTGGCTAAGAGCACCAAGTCTCAGAGCGTAGCTCGCGTTCCCGAAGAGGGTCGCGCCAAGGCACTTGAAGCCGTCATGGCACAGATTGATAAGAACTACGGTAAGGGCGCCGTGATGCGCCTGGGTGATAAGGAAACCACCACCACCGAGGTTATCTCTACCGGTGCCATCGCCCTGGATGCCGCTCTCGGCATCGGCGGCCTGCCCCGCGGTCGAGTGATTGAGATCTACGGTCCCGAGTCTTCGGGTAAGACCACCGTGGCCCTGCACGCTGTCGCTAATGTGCAGAAGGCCGGCGGCGTGGCCGCGTTCATCGACGCCGAGCACGCCCTCGACCCGATTTACGCCGCTAAGCTGGGCGTGGACATCGACCAGCTGCTGGTCTCCCAGCCTGACACCGGCGAGCAGGCCCTGGAAATCATGGATATGCTGGTCGGCTCCGGCGCAGTGGATATCGTGGTGGTCGACTCCGTGGCCGCGCTGGTGCCCCGCGCCGAAATCGAGGGAGACATGGGTGACTCCCACGTTGGTCTGCAGGCTCGCCTGATGAGCCAGGCTCTGCGTAAGATTACCGGTCGCCTCTCCGCAACCGGCACCACCGCGATCTTCATCAACCAGCTACGCGAGAAGATTGGCGTGTTCTTCGGCTCGCCCGAGACCACCACCGGTGGTAAGGCCCTGAAGTTCTACGCTTCGGTGCGTATCGACATTCGCCGTATCGAGACCCTGAAGGACGGCGCGAACCCGATTGGTAACCGCACCCGCGCCAAGGTGGTGAAGAACAAGATGGCTCCGCCCTTCAAGCAGGCCGAGTTCGACATCCTCTACGGCGAGGGCATCTCGGTCGAAGGCGGTATTCTCGACCTGGCCGTGGAGAACGATATCGTCAAGAAGTCCGGTGCATGGTTCACCTACGACGGTGAGCAGCTGGGCCAGGGCCGTGAGAACGTTCGTAAGCTTCTCAAGGACAACCCCGAGCTGACCGAGGAACTGCAGTACAAGGTTCTGGTGAAGCTGGGCATCATCGAGGAGGAGCCCGCCGAGGAGGCCGCAGAGGCCGAGGGCACCGAGAACGATCCGCTGGACGAGCTGGCCGAGGAGTTCTAAACCCTCGCCCGTGGGCCGTCCCCGATAGGATGTGCGGCCCGCTCGACAACGCGTGGTAATCGCCGTGCGCTGTGCTTTTCGCACGGTGCGCGGCGATTACCGTTTAAGCCGGAACCGGCGGCGGTGCGGCTCGATACAATGGGGGAGCGCCTCCAACCGGAGGCACACGGGCTCCGGTGGGTTAGAAAGAGAGGAGGGGACAGGCAGATGGAACGAAGCGTATTCGGCCAAGACGAGAACGCGCGCGGCGGCGAGCGTGACGGTATGCGCGAGGACGACGCCGGTTTCGCCGCGCTGGAAGCGACCGAACCTTTCTTCGGGTCCTCTCCGGCGCAGAACCTCGGTGGCGCGGTGTCGGGCACCGACGGCTTTTCAGGTTTTGAATCGGCGGACGGCGATATCACGGCTTACGGAGGCTTCGAACCCCTCATCTTTGAAGCACCCACCGCCCCGGCCGAGCTGGGAGCCTTCGAGGCACTGGCCTTCGACGCGCCCGCGCCCCTGGCCGAGCCCACCCTTAGCTGGGAGGCGCCTCCTGCTGTTCTGGACCCCGCGCCCGCGGCGCTGCCGCGCGAAAAACCTGTATCGAAAAAACCTGTACCAGAACCATCTGTGTCTAAGGGACACGTACCTACGAAATGGGTGCGGAACAGTGCTACGGATCCGGTAGCCGCTGAGGAGTTCCCGGACTGGCATCCTGCCGCGCATGGCTTTGTTGAAGAAAGCATCGCCCGCGATAACGGAGACGACTACCCCGGCTACTTTCCGGTACCCGCGGCGCCCCTCGAACCCGCACCGGGTGGGGGAGCAGGGCAAGGCTCCGAGGAATCTTCGGAAGGCTCGCCGCGCCGTAGCCTGCTCGTTGACCCGAACCTGCCGGCCGTCTCCATCGACGAGGCCCCCGTGCGGGCCTTCATGCCGGGAGGCGCGGAACCCCGCCCCATGGCGGCCGGCCGCATGAGCCGGGCCGGGGCCGCATCCATCGGGTCGGGACTTACCGCGGAGGAAAAAGAAGAGATTGAGCGCCAGGCACAGCAGCGGGAGAAGCAGCAGAAGAAGCGCTCGAACAGGCAGAAGCCGAGCGAGTACAAGCGCGGATTCCGTCGCATGAGCCCGGCGCAGCGGGAGAAGATGCAGAAGCGCTCGCCCTACGCGCCCGCCTTCGGGGCCCGACGCGAGGAAGAGGAAACCCGTAAGAGCCCCGCGGGTCGCCGCTCGGGGAGCAACCTATTCAGGGAGGGAAGCAGCTTGAACGAGAAGCTCACCGCGGCCGAGGAAGCCTTTATCCGAGGCATTGCCGAGGAGGAGGCTCAGGGTATCGGCAACGGCAAGCGCCCGGCCGCGCCCCGAACCTCTCAAGCCTCCGGGGCTCGCGCGCCGAGAAACGGCGGGAACGGCTCCGTGGGGATGGGCGGACAGAGACCCTCCTGGAAGCAGAAGGTGCGTGCCGCCCGCGCCGCCGAGGAAGCCGACCCCTACACCCGAGCCAAGACTATCGTGTACAACCAGCTGGCCTACTCGGCAAAGACCAGGGGACAGTTGCGCAAGAAGCTCCAGTCAGAAGGCTTCGAAGCCGAGCTCATCGAGCCGCTGCTCGATAAGTTCGAGGCGGCAAAACTCATTGACGATGCCGAATACGCCGAGACCTTCGTGCGGCAGAAGAGCCGTACCAAGAAACTCTCGCGCGCCGCGCTGCGCCGCGAGCTGGCCGAGCGCGGGGTGCGCGGCGAGGAAGTGGAGAACGCCCTGGCCCAGCGCACCGACGAGCAGGAGCGTGAGGACGCCGCCGAGCTGGTGCGCAAGAAGCTACGCCCCGGCATGGACCTGAGCGACCGCGCCGAGAAGGATAAGGTCACCCGCCGCCTGCTGGGGATGCTCGCGCGCCGCGGATACTCTTCCTCGATATCGATGTCGGTAATCCGCGAGGAGCTCGCCGCCTACGGTGCGGAGGACGACCTCTGGTAGGGGCCTGCGGTAGGAAGTTGGCAGGAGGACTGCGCAGCTACGCTCCGCGCTATGAGGAACAAAAAGGTGAGACCGCCGCAGAAATACTCTGTGGCGGTCTCACCCCTGTGCTTTCTCAAGCCATAAAGCGCCCTGCCAAAGGCCTATAGCCGCTCCCTACTCGGGTGCGTCCAGACGCTCTGCACATTCGGCGAGCGTTGCATCCTGAGAACCCGAAATCTGCAGGAACAGGCGCATCAGCTGCGCGCCCTCGCGGCGAATCATCGGGAGCAGGGTCGCGCGCGGGGAAGCGGAGTAGAGCTCCACGAGCACGCACACCGTGACCGCGGTGCACACCGCGAGATCCTCGGCCAGGTGCGCCTCGAGCGGAGCATCATCGAAGAGCGCGGAGTACAGCGCCGGCAGGGCCCGCTGACGGTCCACCCGGTAGCGCGGGTATTCCGGTGACGAGGGGAAGCCCAGCATGGCCTCGACGAAGGGGAAGCCGCGGTGATGCAGGCAGGTGCCCTCAGCATCCACGATGCGCACCGGTGCGTCCTCGGCCGGGCCGATGAGCACGTTCTGCGGCGAAAAATCGCCCGAGGACAGCATGTAGACGCGTCCGCGGTTGAGCTTGAACTGCTCGGGAACGGGCGGACGCTTGGTGAAGAAGGGCTGCACCACGCGGCGGAAGCGGAAGGAGAGCTCCTCCACGGTGGGCGGCAGAGTACTGCGCGATTCGAGGTCCTCGGGAAGCTCAAAACCCTCGCGGTCCTCGAGATGTTCCTGCTCGTCCACGCCGTAAATTCGCTTGAGGCCACGCTCGGCCAGCGCCGGGGATGCGATGGCCCCGGGGAATTGCGCCTTGCGGTCGGCGCGGGCCAGGTTTGTGCGGTAGCTTTCCACGGCCTCGCCCATGATGCCGGCGCGCGCCAGCGAACGGTAGGCCCCCACGTAGTAGTCCAACGCATCCAGCGCCTGCTGTTCGGTGCCCTCCGTCAGGGCGTGGGCGACAGAGTACTGCTCACCCTCGGCGGTACCGGCGCTTACATCCTCGAGCGCGATGACCCGCAGCTCGGCATCGGCACCGTAGAACCGCGGGAAGAGCCCGGGCACCTGCTCGTTGAGGGCCGGCAGGCCGTAGCGCTCGCGCAGGTACCCGAATCCGCCGGCGTTCTGCGTGGAATCCTTGCGGCGGTAGCGCTTAAGAATCAGGGAGGACGGCAGAGCCTCGGCGGCTTCCGCGGGGCCGGAATCCTCAAAGTTCACGCGCACAACGACCGAGCGCATGCCGGTGCCCAGAATCCGTACGTTCGCAAGGTCGCGGCCGCCGGATTGCTCTAGGCCCCTCGCCCAGGCCAGCATGCGCGAGAGATTGCGGCGCATCGCGGCGGAGTCTGCGCTCGCTTGGGGCGGCACGGGGGTGTAGAGGGCGATGGCCTCCTCGATGAGGGCATCATCGGTAGGGTCGGCCTCGGCGCTAGGGGAGCGCTCGGCCTTGGGGGAAGGGGCGACCTCCTCCGGGTTTAGCGCCTCGGGAGCCTCCGCCTGCTGTGCGGGGGCATTGGAAGAGCCAGAGGAATCGTTCGGTGAAAAACGCGAAAAGTTACTACTAAGGGAAACCTGCATAGAGCCATTATCCCCCATCGGATACCCTATAGGGCATGACTTCGACCCTCAGCGATTCCGCCCAGACCACCGAAACCAGCCCCCGCACCTACGAAGTGCGCACTTTCGGCTGCCAGATGAACGTGCACGACTCCGAACGAATGTCGGGTCTGCTCGAAGCTAACGGCTACGTTCGCGCTGAGGAGGGCGTCGAACCCGACCTGGTTGTTTTCAATACCTGCGCGGTGCGTGAAAACGCCGCTAACCGCCTCTACGGTAACCTCGGTCAGCTGGCCCCCGTCAAGCGCCGCCATGAGGGTATGCAGATTGCCGTGGGTGGCTGCCTGGCGCAGAAGGATCAGGACGCCATCATCGAGAAGGCGCCCTGGGTGGATGTCGTGTTCGGTACCCACAACATCGGCTCCCTGCCGGCCCTGCTGGAGCGTGCCCGCCACAACCACGAGGCGCAGGCCGAGCTGCTCGAATCCCTCGAGGTGTTCCCCTCGACCCTGCCGACCAAGCGCGATCACGTGTACTCGGGCTGGGTGTCTATCTCCGTGGGCTGTAACAACACCTGCACCTTCTGCATCGTGCCCTCGCTGCGCGGTAAGGAGAAGGACCGCCGCCCCGGCGACGTGCTCGCCGAGGTTCAGGCGCTGGTCGACGATGGCGCTATCGAGGTGACCCTGCTGGGCCAGAACGTGAACTCCTACGGCGTGGAGTTCGGCGACCGTCAGGCGTTCTCCAAGCTACTGCGCGCCTGCGGTGAAATTGAGGGCCTGGAGCGCGTGCGCTTCACCTCCCCGCACCCGGCCATGTTTACCGACGACGTAATCGACGCGATGGCCGAAACCCCGAATGTCATGCCCGTGCTGCACATGCCGCTGCAGTCCGGCTCCGACAAGGTGCTCAAGGACATGCGCCGTTCCTACCGCTCCAAGAAGTTCCTAAACATTCTGGACAAGGTGCGCGAGCGCATCCCGAACGCCGTGATTACCACCGACATCATTGTGGGCTTCCCCGGCGAGACCGAGGAGGACTTCCAGGAGACCCTGAAGGTTGTGGAGCAGGCTCGTTTCTCCTCCGCGTTCACCTTCCAATACTCGATTCGCCCCGGCACCCCGGCGGCGACCATGGAGAACCAGATCCCGAAGGAGGTCGTGCAGGAACGCTACGAGCGTCTGATTGCCCTGCAGGACCGCATCGCCGGCGAGGAGAACCGCAAGCAGCTCGGTAAGACCGCTGAACTGATGGTCGTTGCGGAGGCAGGTCGTAAGGCTGAGCAGACCCACCGCCTCTCGGGTCGCGGCCCGGACCAGCGCCTCGTGCACTTCTCGGTGCCCGAGGGATGCGAGACTCCCCGCCCCGGCGACATGGTGACCGTGCCGATTACCGAGGCCGGCTCCTTCCACCTGATTTCCGATCCGACCGCCGAGCAGTACCACCTGCGCCGCACCCGCGCCGGCGACGCGTGGGACCGCTCCCAGGCCGATTCCTGCGGTACCGGCACCACCCAGGTGCCTGGCGCCCCGGTGGGTCTGGGCATGCCGACCATCGGCCTGCGCCCCTAATCTTTCATAGCGAGTCGTGCGCCCCATTCTTCGGGCCCTTATCCTCACCGCGAGTGGGGCAGTGGAAACCGGTAGAATGGGGCGCATGACTATCTCCGAAACTCTGCCTGTTATCGCTATTGTGGGCCCGACCGGCACCGGTAAGAGCGCGCTCGCGATTGAGCTGGCTCTGCGCCTGAACGGTGAGTGCATTAACGCCGACTCCATGCAGTTCTACCGGGGTATGGATATTGGTACCGCGAAGGTCACGGCGGAGGAGATGCGCGGCGTTCCGCACCACCTGCTGGACATTATGGATGTGCGGGATGAGGCGTCCGTGGCGGAGTTTCAGGAGCGCAGCCGCGAGCTGATTGAGCAGATCCGTGGCCGTGGCCGCTACCCGATCCTGGTGGGTGGTTCCGGCCTGTATGTGCGTGCCGCCCTGGATAGGTTGGAGTTCCCTGGCACGGATGCGCGGGTGCGTGAGCGTCTGGAGGAGCAGGCGCGCGCCGAGGGTATTGGTGTTCTGCACGCCCGCCTTGCGGAGGTCGACCCGGAGTCGGCCGCGCGCGTGAAGGATGAGCGCCGCATCATTCGCGCCTTGGAGGTATTCGAGGTGACGGGCCGCCCATTTTCTGCGTTCATGCCGGTGCGCGAGTACGTGACCGAGAGTATTCAGATTGGTCTGGATATGGATCGTGCCTTGCTGCACGAGCGTCTGCACCGCCGCGTGGAGCTGATGCACGAGCAGGGGCTGCTCGATGAGATTCGCGCCCTAAACGAGCAGGGGCTGCAGGAGGGGAAGGCCGCCTCCCGCGCGATTGGTTACGCACAGTTTGCCCGCGCCCTTGAGGGCTCAGAGTACAGCGTGGAGCAGGCGATTGAGGACACGACGATTGCCACCCGCCAGTTCGCGCGCCGCCAGCTGACCTGGTTCAGGGGAGATGAGCGTGTGCACTGGTTGGATGCGCTCTCACCCACCCTTGCAGATGAGGCGGAAGCCATCATCCGCGAAAGCACCCGATAAGCCACAATAACGAGCCGCCGCCGAACAGATACCCCTTCGAACCGGTCGGCGCGGTAAAATCATAGACGGACAGGTCCCCAACGTATAAGGACAGCATATGAGCGAGAACCCCTCCACCTGGGGCGAGCTGGCAGGACTGACCCTCACTAAGGGTCACGGCACCGGCAACGATTTCATCTTCGTGACGGATGAAAAGGCAGAGATTGCCCTCACCCCCGAGCTGGTAGCCCGCGCCTGCGACCGCCACTTCGGTATCGGCGCGGACGGCTTCATTCGCGCTGCCCGAAGCACCTCTTCCCGCGGCGGCCAGAAGCTCCTCGAGGAATACCCCGACGCCGTGTGGTTCATGGACTACCGCAACGGTGACGGCTCCATCGCCGAGATGTGCGGTAACGGCGTGCGCGCCTTCGTGGAGTACCTGCGCACCGAGGGCTTAATCGAGCTTGAGATTGGCCAGACCGTGCAGATTGCCACCCGCGCCGGCGTGAAGACCGTCGCTCGCACCGAGGAAGGCTACGCCGTCGACATGGGCCCCTGGAGCTTCATTCATGGTGATGCCGCCCGCGAGGGAGGCGAGGACTGCCTGGTGTCCGCCCGCGGCCTGAAGACCCCGCGCGCCGGCCTGTCCATCTCGATGGGCAACCCGCACACCGTGGTCATGCTCGGCTCCGAGGGCAAGCTGGACGGCCTGGACCTGTACAGCCAGCCGCAGGTCAAT
>ERZ1023393.158-NODE-158-length-15470-cov-5.103990_pt1 | contig 15470 bp, 10 predicted proteins | sample MGYA00380503_ERZ1023393 | MGnify/ENA primary metagenome ERZ1023393 (study PRJEB33173, sample SAMEA4830379) | metagenome | study: EMG produced TPA metagenomics assembly of the PRJEB25223 data set... | reverse complement strand
AGGCCTAAAAGACGCGGAACCGCCCTTCGGCTGTACGCACTCGGGTTCTGCGGCTGAGCTCGGGGGAGCCCGGCGGCTGGGGCCGAGCGGGGTCGATATTATCTCGGTGGCTGGACCAGGGCGAACCGGGTGGCTACCCAGGTAGGCCCGGCGACGGCCTCGGGGATCCCGACAGCGGTCCCGGCGGCCCGGCTCCCGGAGCGTCGGCGAAGTATGCGAAACTGGAGGGATGAGCGAACACCCCCTCCCGAGTAGCATCGCGCCGCGTGGCGCATCCGCCCGCAACGAGTCGCGCCCCGAATCGAACCGTTACGGGCGAATCGAGCGGGCCCCCTCCTCGCACCTTGTCTCGGTACTCGCCGCAGAGCTCGGCATCGCCCCGCACCGCATCGGCGCCGCCGTGGCACTGCTCGATGCCGACAACTCCGTGCCCTTCATCGCGCGTTACCGCAAAGAATCGACGGGCGCGCTCATCGACACCCAGTTGCGCGCCATCCAGACCCGTCTGGGCCAGTTGCGCGCCCTCGAGGAGCGCCGCGCCCGCGTGCTCGAGGCGCTCACCGCGCGCGCCGACGAAGGACTCATCGACCCGCTCACCCTGCTGCAGCTGCGTTCCTCGCTCATGAACGCCGCCACCGTCGCAGACGTGAACGCCCTCTACGCCCCCTACCGCAGCGAGCGCGTGACCCGCGCGCAGCTGGCGCGCGCCGCCGGGCTCGACTCCCTCGTCGAGGACCTGCTGGAGGTGCCCCTCGCCGACGCGCACGCCATCGCCGCCGCCTACATCACCACCGATGAGGAGATTGCGGAGGCCCGCGCGGACGGGGACGAGACGCTGCCCATCCGCACGGCCGAGGAGGCCCTCGAAGGCGCCCGCGCAATCCTGATCGACCGCGCCCTCACCGACCCTGTGCTCGGCGAGAAACTCTTGACCCGCCTGCGCGAGCAGGGCGTCATCGAATCCCGCGTCATTGCCGGTCAGGAAAGTTCCGGTGCGAAGTTCTCGGACTATTTCGTCTTCTCTGACCGTATTCGCTCCATCCCGCCGCACCGCGTGCTGGCCCTGCACCGCGCCAAGGACGCCGGCGTGGTGCGCCTGAAGGTGGACGTGGCGCCCGCCCCCGCGCCGCTCAGCCGCCTGCGCGGTGCCGCCCGCGTCGAGGCCGAGGCCGCAGCCGAAAACTACGAGAACGTACGTTCTGCATACGAGCGTGAGGTGGCCGCCGCGCTACGCATCCCCGTGCAGGTGCTCAACACCGTCGACGACGAGGACCGCGTGCTCGGCTGGCTCGCCGCCACCGTGCGCACCGCCTGGCGCAGCCACCTGCGCCCGCGCCTGGCCGAGCGCATCCGCCACCGCCTGCTCGATACCGCCGCGCAGAACGCGACCGAGGTGTTTGCCTCCAATCTGCGCGATATTCTGCTCGCCGCGCCCGCCGGGCACCGCCGCACCCTCGGCCTGGATCCGGGCCTGCGCCACGGCGTGAAGTACGCCGTTGTCGACGAGACGGGCGAGCCCCTGCGCACGGGCACCGTCTACCCGCACGCCCCGCGCAACCAGTGGGCAGAAGCACTGCGCGAGCTCACCGCCGCCTGCCGCGAGGAGCGCGTGAAGCTCATCGCCATCGGCAACGGCACCGCAAGCCGCGAAACCGATAGGCTCGCCAGCGAACTCATTCGCACCCTGCGCGAGGAAGGCGCAGAGGCACCCCAGAAGGTGACCGTCTCCGAGGCGGGCGCCTCCGTCTACTCCGCCTCGGCACTTGCCGCCGCTGAGCTGCCCGACTACGACGTGACCGTACGCGGCGCCGTCTCCATTGCGCGCCGCCTGCAGGACCCGCTCGCCGAGCTCGTCAAAATCGACCCGCAATCCATCGGCGTGGGCCAGTACCAGCACGACGTGCCGCCGGCCGCCCTGCGCCGCGCCCTCAACGACACCGTCGAAGACTGCGTGAACGCCGTGGGCGTGAACCTCAACAGCGCCTCCGTGCAGCTGCTCGCGCACGTGGCGGGCGTGGGCACCGCGACCGCCGAACGCATCGTCGCCTACCGCACCGAGCACGGCCCCTTCGCGAACCGCCGGCAGCTGCTAAACGTGCCGCGACTGGGCGCAAAAACCTTCCGCCAGGCAGCGGGCTTCATCCGCATCCGCGGAGGCGAGGAGCCTCTGGATGCCTCCGCGGTGCACCCGGAAGCCTACCCGCTCGCGCGCCGCATTATTGCCGACGCGCAGGCCCGCAACGGCGCCCACTGGGTAGCTGGCGCTCTGGGTACCTCGGACGGCAGCGACCCGCTGGCCGGGCTGAACCCCGCCGACTACGTGCAGGAGGGCGGACAGGACGGCGCGGAGGAGGGAACCGCCGGCGTGTACACGGTGCAGGACATCTTCACCGAGCTACGCCGCCCCGGCCTGGACCCGCGCGGTAGCTTCCGCACCGCACGCTTCTCCGAATCCGTCTCGCGTTTTGAGGACGTGTGCCCCGGCATGGTGCTCGAGGGTACCGTATCGAACGTGGCGGCATTCGGCGCGTTTGTGGATATTGGCGTGCACCAGGACGGCCTTGTGCACATCTCGCAGATGAGCCGCGGCTATGTGGCAAACCCGCACGACATTGTGCGTAGCGGCGACATCGTGCGGGTGCGCGTGGTGGAGGTCGACCCGGTCCGCCGCCGCATCTCCCTCTCGCTGCTGGTGGAGGACGAGAGCTAACCGGCGAAAACTGGCGGGTGACGGCTAGATACCGAGCGCTCACCGGGATAGTTTGCCGGTTTGCCGAAAAATCCAAGAACGAGCGTTCGTCAAAACCAGTCTTCGAAAGCCCGAAAAGCCGCGCCGCCAGGGCACGCAAAAGCCCCGACAAGCACTATCTGTGCCTGTCGGGGCTTTATTTAGGTGTGTATCGAGCTATACGCCCGAGCTACACCTTAGAAGTCAATATTCGCCGGGTCAGGACCAATACGACCCTCGGGGGTGGAGAGCGCATCCACGGCCGCGATGTCCTCGGCGGTCAGCTTCACGTTCACCGAGGCCAGGTTCTCCTCAATGCGCGAGGGGGTCACGGACTTCGGGATAGCCACGGTGCCCTTAGCCAGGTGCCACGCCAGCACGACCTGCGCGGGGGTTACGCCGTGGCGCTCCGCGATCTCAGCCAGCACGGGGTTCTGCAGCAGATCGCTGCCGTTACCCAGCGGGCTCCACGCCTCGGTCACGATGCCGTACTCGGCGTGCACGGCGCGCAGCGCCTCCTGCGAGAAGTAGGGGTGCAGCTCAATCTGGTGGATAGCCGGAACCACGCCGGTCTTCTCGATGATCTCGCGCAGCTGCTCCTCGGGGAAGTTCGACACACCAATCGAGCGGACCTTACCCTGCTTCTGCAACTCAATCAGCGCACGCCAAGAATCCAGGTACAGGCCCTGCTGAGGCTTAGCCCAGTGAATCAGGTACAGGTCAACGTAGTCGGTGCCCAGCTTCTCCAGGGAAGCGTTGAACGCCTCGAAGGCGCTCTCGTAGCCCTGGTCGGAGTTCCACAGCTTGGTGGTGAGGAAGATATCCTCACGAGCCACGTCGGAGTTGGCGATAGCGCGGCCCACGCCCGCCTCGTTGCCGTAGATAGCGGCGGTGTCGACGTGGCGGTAGCCGATCTCCAGGGCGGTGCCCACAACCTTCTCGGCAACCTCGTCCTCAACCTGCCACACGCCGTAGCCCAGCTGGGGGATAGTTCGACCGTCATTGAATGTTACGTTCGGTACGTTGTAGCTCATGGTGCTCCTTCGTTTTCTGCGGGGGAGGTGAGGCCTCCGCGGGGTTCATTGGTTCTCTATGCTACGCCCGCGGCCGGGGCGAAGACGAGCCGGTTGTGCCTCGAGCTTAACGATGCGAAGAATCATGACGAGCCGCGGCGGAGAGGGGCCGCTATCCCGCGTCCTTCTCCTCCGGCAGCGCGAAGAGCGCGCGCACATCCTCAGCCGTGACCGCCGCGGAGGCGAACTCGCCCTCGCCGACCACCGCATCGAAGAGCGCGGCCTTCGAGGCCTTCAGCTGCATGACCTTCTCTTCGATCGTGCCCTCGGCGACCAGCCGGTACACGTGCACCTCCTTATCCTGGCCGATGCGGTGAATACGGTCCACGGCCTGCTGCTCGGCGGCCGGGTTCCACCACGGATCCATGATGAACACGTGGTCCGCCTCGGTTAGGTTCAGGCCGAAACCGCCGGCCTTTAGCGAAATCAGGAACACCGGCGCGGCCCCGGAACGGAACGCCTCAATGACCTCGGCGCGGTTGCGGGTCGAACCGTCCAGGTACAGGTGGTCGATGCCCTTCTCGCTCAGGGCCCGGGCGATGCTCTTCAGGTAACCGGTGAACTGGCTGAACACCAGCACGCGGTGCCCGCCGGCCAGCAGCTCGGGTAGCCGCTCCACCAGGTACTCGCGCTTCACCGAGGTGACGCCCTCGTAAGCGTCCGGGTCGATAAGTGCAGCATCCAGGGCCAGGCGGCGCAGCAGCGTCAGCGACTGGAAGATCGTGAAACGGTTCTTGTCCATGTCCTCCAGCAGGCCCAGCACCTTCTGGCGCTCACGCTGCAGGTGCGTGTCATAGATGCGGCGGTGGCCGGGGGCCAGCGGCAGGTTCACGCGCACATCGTTCTTCGCCGGAAGCTCAGCCGCTACCAGCTCCTTGGTGCGGCGCAGCATGAGCGGGCGGATGCGCCGGCGCAGGCGAGCGGTCGTGGCGGCCGCGTGCGCCGGATCCTCGCCGGATTCGGCCGGGCGAGCGTACAGGTCACGGAACGCACGGGCGGAGGGGAAGAGCCCGTCCGCCACAATCGCCAGCAGTGCCCACAGCTCCATGAGATTGTTCTCCAGGGGAGTGCCGGTCATGGCAATCTTGGTGCGCGCGGGCATGGCGCGGGCGATGGACCAGGCGCGGGTGCCGGTATTTTTGACGAATTGCGCTTCGTCCAGCAGGAGCGCGCCCCAGCCGGGGGTGCCGGGGCCCTCCCCTGAGCCGAGCCCGGCCGCGTAGGAGGCGTACGCATCCTCGTCCATGCGCAGTAGCGTGTAGCTGGTCAGCACCAGGTGTGCCCCGGCCACGCGTTCGGCCAGCGGGGTCTTGCCCGCGGTGGTTTCGGTAATGGTGACGACCTTCGCCCCGGGCAGGAAGCGTTCGGCCTCCGCCGCCCAGTTCGAGATAACGGAGGTCGGCGCGACCACGAGGAAGGGCGCGAACGGCTCGCCGGGAGCCGCGGTGCTGTGCTCCTCGATGGCGTGGGCGAGCAGGGCGAGGGCCTGCACGGTTTTGCCCAGGCCCATGTCATCGGCGAGAATACCGCCCATGCGGTGTTCGTAGAGGAAGGTGAGCCAGCGGTAGCCCTCCACCTGGTAGGGGCGCAGGGTGGCGCGCAGGCTCGCGGGGACCGGGTACTCCCGGTTCAGGCTCGAGCGCGCCGAGCCCGGTTCGTTACGCTTGCCGTGGGTATCGGCGCTTGTCGCGGGCTTATTCCCACCCTCTGCGGGGTTAGTTTCGCGGGCCTCGGAGGCCTCCACGAGCGCCAGCAGGGAGCGCACCTGCTCGTCCCAGCGGCGGGTGGTCTGCACGCTCGCCGCCAGTGATTCCAGCTCCGAGAACAGTCCGGCCTGGTGCCGGTTGATGCGCAGCTCGCCGCCCGCATCGTCGAGTTCGCGAGCCTCCGCAATGAGGGTGCGCAGGGTCTTAAACTCGGGTCGACGCAGCGAGAAGTATGTGCCGTTACCGAGCAGAATACGGTCCGCGCCCCGGTCCAGTGCCTCAAAAATCTGGGCGAAGGGCACGGTCCAGTTATTCACCTTCACCGCGATGCCCAGCCCGAACCAGTCGCGCGAATTGCCCTCGGTGACGGTTACCTCGATGAGCGCGTCGGTGGCTTCCACGAACTCGGGCGGGGTGCCGTTAAAACGCACCCGAACAGCGGAAATGCGGCGCAGCTTCGGCAGTACGACGCTCAGCAGCTCGCGGGTTTCCCAGCCCTCGATGCGGCGCTCCTCCAGGCTGGCCAGGGCCGGATGCGCGGCCAGCACCGAGCGTACCGAGCGCAGCACGCGGGCCTCGAATCGTTCGTCGCGCACCTCGCCGCCCTTCTCACCGGGGTACCCGAAGACCGGCAGGCGCTGAACGCCGGATTCGTGTTCGGGGTCGGCCTCGAAGGGGTTGCGGGGGTACTCCCAGTGCCAGCCCAGCTGCGCATCGTGGCGAACCTCCTCGTCGAAGGCCAGCTCGAGCACCAGGCGCGGCGGGGTGACGGACGGCAGGGCCAGGGCCGGGTCGGGGGTGAGCGCGGGTACGGAGCGGCTGAGCGCCGGCAGAAAATCGCGCTGGAACGCGGGGCGTTCGGCGGCGGGAATCTTGACGGTCCCAGCCGAGATGAGCGCCTCGGAGGCGGCGTCGAGCGGCTCGACCAGGGGGATGAGCGCCAGCTCCACGCCCTCGGGCAGGTTCGGGACCGCGGGGGCGGCGGGATGCGCCTGCTCGCCGGGGGACCAGGGAGCCGGCCCCTCCGAAGAAGGCTCGCCGGGGGCATATTCGCGGTAGGCAACATCGCCGGGAGCCACTTCGGCGCTCGCGGCGCTATCGGTTTGTGCCGCGGCCTGCTCCGGCTGTGCGGTTTGTTCTGATTGCACGAAGGCGTCGCGGCCCACCTCGTCCAGCGCGCCCGGCCGGGCGGTCTTCCAGTGCACGGCTTTGGCGGCCTGCTCGTACTCCTGCTGCGCAAGCCCGCCGAGCGCGAAGAAGCCGGTGCGGGGCGTGCCCATGGGATGGCAGTGGGCGGCCGGAAGCCAGAGCTGGCGCAGAAGCTCGCCCTCGCGCCCCTCCCAGCTCAGCGCGGCCTCGAGGAGCAGGCCCCCGTCTGGGCCCTCCTCGGAGTCCTCGGGCAGGGCAGCGGCGCGCAGACGCACCCGCGCGGGCGGCAGAATAGCGTACTCCACCTCGCGCCCGTTAATCAGCAGGGGCAGGCCGATTTCCTCGGCACGTGCGAGCACATCCCAGAGCAGGGCAGAGCCCGCGGCACTGAGCGAAATCCAGTCGCGGTGCGAGGAATACATGTTCTGCCAGGGTCGGGCAATCGAGTAGAGCTCGGCGAAGAAACGCTCGTGCTCCGGGTAGATATCGTGGCGGCCGACCGGCCCGCCTACGCTCGAGGCGAAGGTATCCCAGGTGAGGCCGCCCTTGACCCAGCGGCCGGTTTTGGAGCGCATGAGTGGGCGCGCGAGCAGATTGATGGCCGGGGTCGCCCCGGGCATGTTGCGGCCGCGCGCGTAGGATCCCGAGACGCTCATCGACAGGTCGAGTGCGCCGCTGACCCGTAGCGAATCGATGCCGGAAAGGTCCTGACGTGCGGAAAGAACCGAGGAGAGATTCTTGCGCCAGGCCGAAATCTTGGAGGCGGGCACCGCCTCCCGGGTGCCGTCCGAGGGGAAGGACGCCTCGCCGAGAGAATTGACGCCGAGGGAATCGAGATCGAAGCCCTCCGCGTCCTCGCGATTCTCACGCGCGGTCGGGGCGGTCTCGGCGGAGTCCGGGCTCGGCAGACGCGAGGCCACGGTCAGGGCCCCGGAGGCGCGCAGCGCCGCGAGCGGGTCCTGCGGTTCGGCGCCCGGACCCTCCGCCGCGCTCGCTTCTGGGTCGGTCGCTTCGGTGCCTGTTGTTTCGGAGCCGGTGGCCTCGGTTGCGGGGGCGTCCTTCGCCCCCCGATTTTTGGTTCCGCGGCCGCCGCTGTTGAGCGGGCCGATGGCCTGCGGTGTGAGGGCCCTGCCCGCCACGGAGGCGCGGTCCAGCGCGGTGAGCATGAGCGCCACGGCGTGCTTGCAATTGCTGACGACCGGGCAGGTGCATCGGGCGGCGAAGGCAGCCGAGCCGGCGCGCGGGGGGAAGAATCGAATCGTCACCTCGTAAGGCACGAGGGTGCTTCCGTTGACGAGCCCGGTGAGGGTGCGGCTGTCCTCGTCGTAGCTGTAGCGCACGACCTCGCGGTTGCGCTGGTAAGCGGCCCCGCGCTGGTAGGTGCGGTGGCCGACCTGTCGAATGATTTGGGGTACGGTGACGGGGATTTCGGGGAAAGGATTGTTGGGCACCTGCCCATTATCTCGCATCGGGTGAGGCGCCGCCCGGCGGGTGGTCATTGCCTCTCGAGCGTGCGCGTTCCGAGGGATTAACGAGGCGAATTGAACACGCTGAAAGCGGCCACTGCGCCCCGCGTGCGGTCAACCTGCACGTTCCCGGAAAGGCAGGGACAGGGGGGGCTGCGGAGGGTCAAATATTACGTGTCGAGACCACCGTGGAATGGTACTAAACAATTTGATAAGTAAAAATACATGTGACCTGAATCTTTTATGAAGAACACTTTACTTAAGGTGAGAACGTGCTGTAAGCTGGAGCCAGCTTCAAGAGTTTCGACTGATAAGCTCCGACTATGGTCGAACGCCAACCCCATGTTCACGGGTGGCTCGGATGACGAAGCGGTTTGTATTCACCACCCTCAGAGGTGGTAACCGGTACAGACAAGAGCAACGCGAAAGGATCGCGCCACTCACGGCGCAGGTTGTCACATGTACAACGGCTCTGCAACCGAAGCAGTAATCTCTCTGAACCCCTCCCGCTCCTACCAGGACAGCCTGCGTGCCGCAGCAGTTCCCGCTCGAGGCGGTTTCACCGCGGTCAGCATTGACGACTACTCCCGCATTTCTTCTAAGCGCGACGAGTTCCTGAACTTCCTTCTTCTGCCCAACCCCGAGGGTATTCCCGCGATCGAAATCGCCGGTCTGCGCGTAGCGTAGCATTAGGGGTATGAACTTTTCCGGTATGCTCCTGGACTCCGACGTTCTCGCGGAGATTCGTAAGGCGAATCCAGACCCCGCTGTGGTGGCGTTTCTGCGCCGCCGCTCGTTTCGCCACATGTACATTTCGGTGTTGAGCATTGGTGAGCTCAAAGGCCTCTATCCCTATCCCGAGACCGACCGCTGGATTGCTGAGTTGCTCGAACGCTTCGGCGACCACGTCATTAACGTGGATGCGCGCGTGAGCCTCGAGTGGGCGGGCCGCCAGGCCCCGCGCGGTCAGCACGCGGTGGGGCGCGACGACGCCGGTCCCCTTCCCACGGCCGCCCTGGAGGGGCTGATGGCCGCGAGCGCAAGCGCCTACGATCTGGAGCTGATCTCCTCGAAGGCGCAGGTGTATCGTTCCTGGGGCGTGAACGCATCCAACCCCTGGACCGATCAATAGGGGTGCCGCAAAGATTCCCGCCGAGGGACTAACCCAAAAACTGACGCGACGTGCAAAAACCCGTCTCCGAGGGCCATCACCGGCCCTTCCGGAGGCAGGTTTCGTCGTCAAAACGTGGCATCATGGAAGGACGATGAAAAGCACCTCACCTATCTCCCGCTATTCCATGCCCATGCCCCTGTGGCTTCAGGGCGTCGTTGAGCTGATTCTGACCGCCCTGATGTCCGGTGTCCTGGTGGTGGCCGCTATGGCTGCCGTGTGGGCAACGAACGGTTTTGGCGGCACGGAGTTCTCGTCGGTGGCCGCGATGTCGGCCCACCTGTGGCTCCTGATTCACGGCGTTCCCCTGGACCTCTCGGCCGTCTTTGGCGCCTCCGCGGGCACCATGACCCTGGTGCCGCTGGGCCTGAGTATTCTGCCGCTGCTATTTTGCTACCGTTCCGGTCGCAGGCTGGCGCGCGCCTCGTACGAGGGGGAGTTCCTCATTCCGGTGCTCTCGGGCTCGGTGACCTACGCGCTGATTTGTTCGGCGGTGTACGGTTGGGCGAGCCCGAGCCCGAAGCCGCTGCAGGTGTTGAACGCCGCGCTGGTGCCGCTGGGTATCGTGGTGGTCGGCCTGATGTGGGGCGGCTACCGTGAGGCGCGTTCGCTTTCGCGCATGGTGGGTGTTGATACGGCGGAGCAGATTTCGCAGATGAGCCAGTACTCGCGCTGGGCCGGGTCCTACGCGTGGGCTGTGGTGCGCGCGGCGGTGGTTGCCGCGGTGGCCTTCGTGGGTCTGGGCGCGCTGCTGCTGGCCCTGGGTATTCTGGGCGGTTGGTCGCAGGTGGTGGCCACCTACCAGGAGCTGCACGCGGGCCCGGTGGGTGATACCGCTGTGACGCTGCTGCAGCTGGGCTTCCTGCCCAACCTGGTGATTTACGCGATGGCCTGGTCGACCGGTGCCGGTTTCGCCTTTGGCGCGGGTACCTCGATCGGCCTGACGAGTAGCAATGCCGGGTCCCTGCCGATGCTGCCGATCCTGGGTGCGGTTCCTGAGTCCCTGGGAAGCACCGGCCTACTGGGTCTGCTGGTTCCGGTGGCCGCCGGCGCGATTGCCGGTTGGTGGTTCCTGCGTGAGGGCGAGGACCACCTGGACGAGTGGGTCGCCCTGAAGGTGCCGTTCCGTCCGCTTTCGGCCCTGCTGTCCTCGCTTGCGCTGGGCGTGCTGACCGGTTTGCTGACTTCTCTGGCCACCCTGTGGCTGGGTTGGATTTCCTACGGCTCGTTGGGCGTCGGACGCTTCACCGAGGTGGGTGCCGAGCCGCTGAGCTTTGCGGGCCACACAGCTCTGTGGGTGGGGCTCGGCGTGGCTCTGGGCAACCTGCTCAGCCGTGCCCTGGTGCCCGATAGCAGCCGCGATCTGCCGCGATTTGCCGATGAGCGCCCGAACCTGGGCGAGCGCCTTATGAGCCTTGGCGCCTCCGCGAAGGAGCGCCTGGCTCAGCGTCGCGCGGAGCGTGCGGCCGAGCGTGAGGAACGACGAGCTGCCGAGGAAGCCGAGGCTGAGCGTCGCGAGGCGGAGGAAGCTGAGGAGGCCAAGCGCCGTGAGGAGGAAGCTCGCAAGGCAGAATCCAAGCGCAAGGCCGAGGCCGAGCGTCGCGCCCGTGAGGAGGCCGAGGAGGCCAAGCGCCGTGAGGAGGAAGCTCGCAAGGCAGAATCCAAGCGCAAGGCCGAGGCCGAGCGTCGCGCCCGTGAGGAGGCCGAGGAAGCCAAGCATCGCGAGGAAGAGGCCCACAAGGAAGAAGCCGAGCGCAAGGCCGCCGAAGATTCCCGAAAGAGCGAGCCGAGCTCCGAGGACCCTGAGAACGAGGACTCCGAGCACGAGGATTCGCAGGAGCCCTCCGAGGCGCACACGATTGTGGACGAGGTAGCCACCGGCCACGTGCCGGTGCACCCGCAGGAGCCCGTGCACGCCTACCCCCTGGAGGCTTCCGACCCCGTGGCCGAGCGCGCCCTGGCGGATGCGCTCGCCGAGGTCGTTCCCGACGAGGACCTGCCCGAGCCGGTGGAATCCGACCTCTCCATCCCCGAGTTTATGAACCCCGAGCCCGAGAACCCCGAGCCCGTGAGCGCCGCGTCTGAGGCCGGTTCGAGGAGCGAGAAGAAGGCGGCCCCGAAGTCCGCGGAAATCTCGAAGTCTTCCGCGAAGACCGCGGGGGAAGGCCCCGCTGAGGCTGAGGACGCCTCCGAAAGCGCCGAGCCTGCCCACCCGCGAGGCCGTGCCGGGCGCATCATGGCGTACTTCGGTTTTGGCGTTCAGCCCGCCGAAGGCTCCGAGGCTGCCGCTCCCGACCGTTCGGGGCACGAAGCCTCCGAGGCCCCGGAGACCGAGCCCTCCGCGGCGGAAGAAGGCGGCCAAGCGCGAGCGCAAGGCGCAGAAGAAGGCCGGGGGAGAGCGTGACTTCATGGAACGCGAGCTGGAGGTGCTCTCCGCCGACCAGGCCATGAACCGCATCTTTGGCGTGCGCGCCCAGACCGGCATCCTGCCGCTTCTGACCGACGAGGCCTCCACCGTGGAGCTGCCCCCGCTGCCGACCGGGGAAGAGGTTACCGGCTCGCAGGCCCCGAAGAAGAAATAGTTCGAAAAATAGCACGAAACCCGCGCGAGGATGACTCGCGCGGGTTTCGTGCTGTGTGTGCTCCGGCCGCCGCTAACGGGAGGAGGCCCCTGCCGTGCTGCCGGTGCCCGCGAAGCTGTCCATGCTGTTCTGGAGCATCTGGTCGCAGGTGTACATATCGGTGCCGGTCAGCGCGGCCGTGCGGCACTCGCGGTACTCCTGCATCCCCGGCATGACGGCCAGACCGATTCCGCCGATCACGGTCATGAGGCTGTAGAGGATGCTGAGGGAGGCGGCAACGTAGAAGATCCAGGGGCCGCGCGCGCTCGCGGTGCGCACGATGGCCCAGACGTTCAGCCCCATGCCCACCAGCGCGAAGAGGAAAAGGCCCAGGAAGTAGGGCATGGGGGAGAGCACGAAGGAGGAAGCCCCGAAGATGAGTAGCACGGAGACAATGAGAACCATGGCCGTGCGGAGCAGGATGCGCTGGCGCTGCAGCGGGTCCATCGGCGGCTTGCCGGGGTTTCCGCCGGGCTGAGGTGCGCCCGTCGCGCCGGGGTGCTGTGCGCCGGGGTGCTGTGCGCCGGGGTGCTGTCCGCTGTACCTGCCGGGGGTCGGCGGCCCCTGGTGCTGTCCCTGCTGCGGGTTGGAGGCGGGGCTCTGCGGCTGAGCCTGCTGCTGAGGGTTGCGGGGCTGGTCGTTCGGGGTGTTCGGCGGGGGAGTAGACATAGCTTTAAGGGTACCGTCCCTTCGGGCGTGGGGCCCGCCGCGCCGCCGTTCGTTCGCCTTCCGCGTCCGGGCTGCTGGAGCCCTCCGCTCTTCCGACTGTCCCGGCCTACCGAGCGCTACCGCAATACCTTCTCCCGTTTACGCGGGCGACCGTCTCTCCGAGCTCCCGCAACGCATGTGAGATGGGCTATACTGGTTGGGTGCGAATTGTGGTTATGGTATCCGGATCCGGAACGAATCTTCAGTCCATTCTCGACGCCGTAGCGGCGGGCGAGCTTCCCCTCGACATTGCGGCTGTTGGCGCCGACAAGCCCTGCCTGGGCATCGAACGCGCCCAGGCCGCCGGCGTGCCCACCTTCCTGGTGCAGCCCGGCGACTACGCAGACCGCCCGGCGTGGAACCGTGCCCTCGAAGAGAAGATCGCCTCCTACGAGCCCGATTACATCGTGTTTGCCGGCTTCATGCGCATCGTGGATGCTCAGCTGGTCGAGCGCTTCAGCAATCGCATTATCAACACCCACCCCGCCCTGCTGCCCTCCTTCCCGGGCGCGCACGGCGTGCGTGACGCCCTGGCCCACGGCGTGAAGATTACCGGCCTGACCGTGCACTTCGTCGACGCCGGTGTTGATACCGGCCCCATCCTGGCGCAGGCCGCCGTGCCCGTGCTCGACGGCGATACCGAAGAAACTCTGCACGAACGCATCAAGGTGCAGGAGCGCCGCCTGCTCGTGCAGACCATCGCCGACCTCGCGCAGAAGCACTCTGCCGCATAAGTTTTTCATACGGCGGGTGGAGCGCACGCTCCGATTCCCCGCCCGTACAGACGTACCGTCGCGCCCTACCGCCCGAGTGGGGGCACCCCGTGCCCGGCGCGACGGCGGGGGGGTAAACCCCACCCGCACATCCCGCCCACCGGGGCGGACTCACATCCATCCACCAGCCGTGCCGCCGCATGTGCCGGGCACGGTGCAAAGTATCGGAGTATTTGTGTCTCTTATTGAGCTCGATCGCGTGCCCCTGCGCCGCGCCCTCATTTCCGTCTACGACAAGACCGGTCTGGAGGATTTCGCTCGCGGCCTGCACGAGGCCGGCGTGGCCCTGGTGTCCACCGGTTCGACCGCGGCGACCATTGCGGCCGCAGGCGTTCCCGTCACCGAGGTGACCGAGGTGACCGGCTTCCCCGAGTGCCTCGAGGGCCGCGTGAAGACCCTGCACCCGCGCATCCACGCCGGTATTCTGGCTGACCGCCGCAAGCAGGAGCACATCGACACCCTCGGCGAGCTGGATGTCGAGCCCTTCGACCTGGTTGTCGTGAACCTGTACCCCTTCGTCGAGACCGTGGCTTCGGGTGCGGATCAGGACGCCATCATCGAGAAGATCGACATTGGCGGCCCCTCCATGGTGCGTGCCGCCGCGAAGAACCACGATGCCGTCGCGATTGTGGTTGACCCGGCCGACTACGATCGCACCGTTGAGGCCGCTAAGAACGGTGGCTTCTCGCTGGAGGAGCGCCGCCGCCTGGCCGCCGGCGCATTTGCCCACACCGCCGCCTATGACACCGCTGTGGCGACCTGGACCGCATCCCAGTTCCTGCAGGATGAGGATGCCAACTTCTGGCCCCCGTACGCCGGCCTGGGCTTCGAGCGCAGCGAGACCCTGCGCTACGGCGAGAACCCGCACCAGCGCGCCGCCCTGTACGTCAACCCGGCGGCCGCCCCCGGCATTGCACAGGCCGAGCAGCTGCACGGCAAGGCCATGAGCTACAACAACTACGTTGACGCCGACGCCGCCCTGCGCGCCGCCTACGACTTCGACGAGCCCGCCGTTGCCGTCATCAAGCACAACAACCCCTGCGGTATCGCCGTGGCAACCCCCGGTGCCGCCGATCCGATTGCGGATGCTCACGCGAAGGCTCACGCCTGCGACCCGCTGTCCGCGTACGGTGGCGTGATTGCCGCTAACCGCCCGGTGACCGCCGAAATGGCGCGCACCGTCAAGGGCATCTTCACCGAGGTTGTCGTGGCCCCCGGCTACGAGCCCGAGGCCCTGGAGATTCTGCGCGAGAAGAAGAACCTGCGCCTGCTGGTTCTGCCCGAGGGCTTTAGCCGCGATGCCATCGAGTACCGTCCCATCTCCGGCGGCGCGCTCTTCCAGGAGGCCGACCGCCTGCAGGCCGAGGGTGACGACCCGAAGAACTGGACCCTGGTTGCCGGCGAGCCCGCCGACGAGGCTACCCTGCGCGACCTCGAGTTCGCGTGGCGCGCACTGCGCTCGCCCAAGTCGAACGCTATTCTGCTGGCCGATAACGGTGCCGCAGTGGGCATCGGCATGGGTCAGGTGAACCGCGTGGACTCCTGCAAGCTGTCCGTTGAGCGTGCGAACACTCTCGGCGGCGAGGGTAACGAACGTGCTCGCGGCGCGGTTGCCGCCTCGGATGCGTTCTTCCCCTTCGCTGACGGCCTGCAGGTTCTACTGGACGCCGGCGTGCGTGCCGTCGTGCACCCGGGCGGTTCGATCCGCGATGAGGAAGTTATCGAGGCCGCTAAGGCTGCCGGCGTGACCATGTACCTGACCGGTACCCGCCACTTCTTCCACTAAGATTTTGCGGCTACGCGTACCGCCGCGGTCGGTTACGGCCGGGCGGGCGTGAGCGCGTGAGTGAGGCGGGGTGCCCCGGATTTTCGGGGCACCCCGCCTTTTTATGGAATTTTTATTCTATTTTTTATGCTTTGGTGCTCCACAGCTCGAAAGGTGCGCCCGGAAGACGCGCGGAGCGCCAAAAAATTCGCTAGGATTAGGTTGTGCCTAAAGTCAGCGAAGAATACAAAAAGAACAGGCGTTCTCAGAGTGTAGAGACCGCCCGCGAGTGTTTCATCAAGCACGGCTG
>ERZ1023393.155-NODE-155-length-15654-cov-4.937047_pt1 | contig 15654 bp, 9 predicted proteins | sample MGYA00380503_ERZ1023393 | MGnify/ENA primary metagenome ERZ1023393 (study PRJEB33173, sample SAMEA4830379) | metagenome | study: EMG produced TPA metagenomics assembly of the PRJEB25223 data set... | reverse complement strand
TAATCAGCTTAAGGCCAAGATGAAGGATATGTCTGACCAGATGGAGCTTGAACGTGCTGCGGAGTATCGTGATTTGATTGAGGCGGTATCGACGCTGAGGACCAAGCAAAGGGTTATCCGTCAGGACATGCAGGACCGTGATATCTTCGGTTACTACGTGGACAAGGGTTGGATGTGTGTTCAAGTTTTCTTTGTTCGCCAAGGAAAACTCATTCAGCGTGATGTCAATATGTTCCCATATTATAATGATGCTGAGGAAGATTTTCTAACCTATATGGGTCAGTTTTATCTGGATAGTCGTCATCTCAAGCCTAGGGAGATTTTCATTCCAGGAGACATTGATCAAGAGTCTGTCGAAGCTCTAGTTGGAGATGAGGTCAGGGTCTTTAAACCTCAACGTGGAGAGAAGAAGCAGTTGGTTAATCTGGCGACGAAAAATGCCCGTGTCAGTCTGACTCAAAAATTTGATCTTCTTGAAAAAGATCTAGCCAAGACCCAAGGAGCCATTGAAAATCTAGGCAAACTCATGGGAATTCCGACACCGGTCCGCATCGAGTCCTTCGATAACTCTAACATCATGGGGACGAGTCCTGTATCAGCCATGGTCGTCTTTGAGAATGGGAAACCCAATAAAAAAGAATACCGCAAATACAAGATTAAGACGGTTGAAGGACCTGACGATTATGCCAGTATGCGTGAGGTTATTCGTCGCCGTTATAGTCGTGTCAAACGCGATGGGCTAACGCCACCAGACCTTATTATCATGGATGGTGGTCAAGGACAGGTCAATGTGGCCAAGGATGTCCTGCGCAATGAATTGAATCTTTCTATCCCAGTTGCGGGGCTTCAGAAAAATGACAAGCACCAAACCAACGAATTGCTCTTTGGGGACCCCTTGCAGGTCATTGATTTGCCACGGCAATCCGAGGAATTTTTCCTTCTTCACCGTATCCAAGATGAAGTTCACCGTTTTGCTATCACCTTCCACCGTCAAGTTCGTAGTAAAAATAGTTTCAGCTCCAAACTTGATGGCGTGGAGGGGCTTGGACCTAAGCGCAAACAAAAACTTCTCAAACACTTCAAGTCTATGACAGCTATCCAAAAAGCTACCGTTGAGGATATCCAAGCACTTGGCATTCCAGAAAAAGTAGCTCAGGCTCTATTGGATAAGTTAGGAGAAGATAACAATTAAAGAAACTTAAATTCATTAAGCCATTTTTTTGTTATAATAAGAATAATTAAAAAGGGAAAGGAGTCCTGCTATCAAAAACGAAGCTAAAATTGAACGTCTTTATGATAGGGGGCGTCGTGGCTTTCTTCGAGGTATCTTTAGTCGTGCCACGATTATCTTCCTAATCATCTTACTACAGCTTGTTGTTGTAGCCATGTCATACTTATGGTTGAGTCAGTATAGGGTGCACTTGCAAGTAACAGAAGTGGTCCTTCGTATTCTGGCTATCATCTATCTCTTTCAAAGTGATATGGAATCAACGGCTGTTAATACCTGGTTGCTGATTGTCTTACCTTTCCCTATTATCGGAACCTTACTCCTAGCCTATACAAAACTGGATTTGGGCTATACGGGGATGAAGCGTGCGATTCAGAGCAATATTGACCGTAGTTCTGGCATATTGAAACAGGATGATCAGGCTCTCGAAGAGCTTAAGCAGCGTCACACGAGCAACTACAACTTGGTCCAATATCTTGAAAATGTGAATGGGCATTTTCCTGTCTATCGTCACACGAAGACGACCTATTTTCCAAGTGGTGAAGCCAAGTTTGAGGAAATTAAGAAGCAACTTCTTAAAGCGGAGAAGTACATTTTCTTGGAATATTTCATTATTGACGAAGGTGAGATGTGGGGTGAAATCCTAGCCATCTTGAAACAGAAGGTTCAAGAAGGGGTGGAGGTGCGTGTCCTATATGACGGAATGAATGAATTTTCAACCTTGAGTTTCGACTATAAGAAACGTTTGGAGAGAATTGGGATTCAATCTCGTGTTTTTGCCTCTGTAACGCCTTTCTTGTCTACCTATTACAACTACCGTGACCATAGAAAAATCCTGCTTATTGATGGTAAGGTTGCTTTTACAGGTGGGGTTAATCTAGCTGATGAGTATATCAACAAAATTGTGCGTTTTGGCCATTGGAAAGATACCGCACTTATGGTTGAGGGGCCAGCAGTCGACACTTTCTTAGTCCTCTTTCTTCAGATGTGGACCTATTCTAACGAAACCTTAGATGTGACGCCATATATGGTTGAACACGGGGCCTTTGATACCCCTGGCTTTGTTGTTCCTTACGGGGATATCCCACTTGATAAGGATAAGGTTGGTGAGAATGTCTATATTGATATTTTGAATCATGCACGTGATTTTGTTCATATCATGACGCCCTATCTTATTTTAGATGGCGAGTTACTACATGCCTTGAAGTTTGCGGCTGAGCGTGGAGTTGATGTTAGTATCATCATGCCTGGTATTCCTGATAAAAAGTCAGCTTATTACTTAGCTAAGACTTACTACCCAACACTGCTAGCATCTGGTGTTAAGATTTATGAGTACACACCCGGTTTTGTTCACGCCAAGATCTTTGTGAGTGACAATAGTAGGGCTGTTGTAGGAACAATTAACTTGGATTATCGCAGTCTTTATCATCACTTTGAGTGTGCGACCTATCTTTACAGGACGTCATCAGTGGTAGGTATTGAAGAAGATTTCCAAGCGACAATGGTCAAGTGTCATCGTGTCAGCATGGCTGATGTTAAAAATCGACCATTCCACCAGAAGTGCTTGGGCTTATTGACCAGATTAGTTGCGCCATTGATGTAGTGACAATTTCTTTTCGAAGAGGGTTGAGCCCTCTTTTTTTATAGTTTAAAATAAAGATAATGAAGTCGAAGGAGAAAATGATGTTAACCATTCGTCCAGTCAGCTTGTCAGATGCACAGGCTATCCAGGCCATCTATGCACCCTATGTCGAGAAGACAGCTATTACCTTTGAATATGAGGTTCCCAGTGTTCAAGAGTTTGAAAAACGCATTAGCAAGACGATTGAAAAATACCCCTATTTAGTAGCAGAAGAGAATGGCCAAGTTCTAGGCTATGCTTATGCCTCAAACTATTATGCTCGCACAGCCTATGATTGGACGACAGAGCTGTCTATCTATCTTCATGAAGATGCACGTGGTCGAGGTTTGGGAAGCCAGCTCTATGATGCCCTAGAGAAGGAACTTGAGAAGCGAGGGTTCTTGCGTTTCTTAGCCTGCATTGCAGTCCCTAATGAGGCCAGCGTTGCTATGCATGAAAAGAGGGGCTATGTCCAAGTCGCTCATTTCCCAAAGATTGGCTATAAGTTCAACAAATGGCATGATATCGTCTGGATGCAAAAGACAATAGACGGCCCTGTTAGGAAAATAAAGTAGAAATCACGCCAATCATAATCGCAATGGCTAATTATCCCTGCCTTTTTCATAGGCTAAAATGATACTAATAAAATTACTGAAAGAGACCGGAAAGTTGTAATGGTCTCCCCTACACGAAAGGAGCCTATATGACTCAAGAACAAAGTGCTAGACTGTTACCCCAAAAGCCCTCCAGATGGGCCAAAATTCTACTTAACCGAAAGGTTCCTATTCTCCTGTTCTTCTTACTGGAATTGGCCTTTCTTGTCTTTTCATATCTCAGCCTACAAGAGCATTTCCCATCCATTATCTTATGGGAACACTTGTTGAGTGTCTTTACCTTCTTTTACTTGCTCAATCGTTCCATGGATTCTCGTTCCAAACTGTCCTGGGTGATTATCATTGCCCTCTTTCCAATTTTTGGGACGGCTCTGCTTTACTTTTCACTGGCTGATTTGGGTGTCAGACGCTTGAAGAAACGGCTTGAGGATGCTACAGTGCAGGTATCCGACTATCTAAGCACCGATCCAGAAGTTGCTGATTATTTATCCCAAAGTGATCGCCAATTACAAAAGTTAGCCTATTTTTTGGAGCATAGTCCAGCACAGTTTCCTATCTACAGAGACACTGAGGTTACCTATTTCCCACTTGGAGATGACATGCTTCCAGCCTTGTTGGAGGATTTGAAAAAGGCGGAGCGTTATATCTTCATGGAATATTTCATTATTGACGAAGGAATCATGTGGGGCGAGATTTTAGCCATTTTAGAGGAGAAGGCCAAGGCAGGTCTTGATGTCCGTGTCATGTTTGATGGGATGAATGAGATGACTACCTTGTCTTACGATTATATTGAGCGACTACATAAGGTTGGCATTAAAGCTCAGGCCTTCTCACCAGTCAAGCCTATTCTATCAACCTATTACAATTACCGAGACCATCGAAAGATTACAGTGATTGATGGTCAAGTTGCTTATACTGGTGGCGTTAATATCGCTGATGAGTATGTCAATAAACGAGAACGCTTTGGTCATTGGAAGGACACGGCCCTTCGCTTAGATGGTTCAGCAGTTCAAACGCTAAAAGCTCTCTTTTTGACCATGTGGACAGTGACTGGAATAGAAGATAAAACGGATATGGAGCACTATTTACAAGAAAACCCTCAAAAAAGGAAGAGTTCGGGCTTTGTACTCCCTTATGGCAATTCACCGCTGACCTACCACAAGGTTGCCGAAAATGTTTATTTACATCTTTTAAATACGTCAACTAATTACGTCCATATTATGACCCCTTATCTGATTTTGGATGACGAATTGGTTCGGGCCATGACCTTTGCGGCCAGACGAGGTGTGGATGTTCGTATCATTATGCCAGGAATTCCAGATAAACAGTATGCCTTTGATATTGCGACGACCTATTTTAAAGCCCTCTTGGATGCTGGCGCCCGTATTTTCCGCTATACCCCAGGCTTTGTCCATGCTAAAGTTTATGTTTCTGATGGTCAACAAGCTGTGGTAGGTACCATTAATACAGACTACCGAAGTCTCTATCAAAATTTTGAAGACGGGGTTTATCTCTATAAAAATTTGGAAGTGATTAAGATTGAACAAGATTTTGAGAAAACCCAGGCTCTTTCAGAGGAAGTGACATTGGAAAGTTTATCAAAAATGCCTATGGCTCATCGTCTATGTGGCTATCTCTTTTCTTTGATTGGACCTTTGATGTAATTTTCTTTATAAATTTCCTCGTTTTTTGTTCTATGGTATAATAAGACTATTAGATGAATAAGGGGATTTTTTAATGAAAAAAGCAATGGCTCTCTTAGGGGTGACCTTGGTGTCAGGACTAATTTTATCAACGGCACAAGAAATTAAAGCACAAGAAACTTCTGAAAATATCATCGCTCTACGAAGCAGACGTGGTGGTTCACGTTCTTCAAGTAGAGGTAGCAGAAGTGGATCTAAATCTGGTTTTGGCTCTAACAAGGGACATCATTCTGATGGCAATTCAGGAAAAGGGTATAAATCTGATAGTGGGTCAAGTAAGAGTTACAAGTCAAGTAGTGATCGTGACAGTTACGATGGATCTAGTAAGACTTACGGTTCTAGTAGCTCGCATAGTTCGGGTTCAGACGTTGATTCTAGCTCCAAATCAAGTAGCAGTCAGAGCCATTCAGACAGTCAGTCTTCTTCAAGTAACAGTTCTAGCAAGTCAAAATCGGATACAAATTCAGGATACACAAAGCCTAAGATGTCAGCTCCTGAGCTAAATGACACTGAGCGTTCTAACTTTCAATCGGGTGCAAAAGTTAGTGATGATGAGACTCTCAAAAAGTATTCCAAGCAAAACGATGATTTTTCGGATGAACAAGCCAAAAGTGTTTTTGACAATAATGACGACTATCAAACCCGTGACCGTTACTACAGACAAGATGTCATCCGTAATCCCTGGTTCTGGATGTATATGAGCAGACGTTCTTATCATCGCTATGGGAATTCATACCATTCAAAAGTGAATAATAACGCTTATACCAAGGGCTATCAGGATGGCTTTGCGGATGCCGACAAAGGCATTGATAATTATGATTCATACTCAAAGGAATCAACTCTTTTTGGCAAATTCACAACAACTTCAGAAAAAACAGAATACCTACGTGGTTATAAAGATGGCCATGATGATGGAAAGTAAGAACAATGGCTAAGATATTTCCATGGTATTCATGACTTGACTCTGTGATCTATTATGCTAGAATAGGAGTATGCGATGAGTCGATTGGCTCTTTAGAGCCTTTTGCGCTGAGGAGGTCTACATTAGATTGTAACGCAGGAGCGGACCTTGAGTAGTTGTGTGAACCTGCTACTCTCATCGAAAGATGCCTCTTATCCCTTGCCGTTTGGTAGGGGATTTTTCTTTATTCTTGGCTTTTTTACCCTTTTCAACTGGACTTAAACGTAGTATAATAGATTCACTAAACTAAATTGATAGAAAATTCCGAAAGAGGTTTAACTATGGGATACACTGTTGCTGTTGTCGGTGCTACAGGTGCCGTTGGTGCTAAAATGATCAAAATGTTGGAAGAATCAACACTTCCAATCGATAAAATTCGCTACCTTGCATCTGCTCGTTCTGCAGGAAAAGTCTTGCAGTTTAAAGATCAAGACGTGACCATCGAAGAAACGACTGAAGACGCATTTGAAGGTGTAGACATTGCACTTTTCTCAGCTGGTGGATCTACCTCTGCTAAATATGCACCATACGCTGTTAAAGCCGGTGCAGTAGTCGTTGATAACACATCTTACTTCCGTCAAAATCCAGATGTGCCATTGGTTGTACCTGAGGTCAATGCACATGCGCTTGATGCTCACAACGGTATTATCGCTTGTCCTAACTGTTCAACTATCCAAATGATGGTTGCCCTTGAGCCGGTTCGTCAAAAATGGGGCTTGGACCGTATCATCGTGTCAACTTACCAAGCTGTATCAGGTGCCGGTATGGGAGCAATCCTTGAAACACAACGTGAGTTGAAAGAAGTTTTGAATGACGGCGTTAACCCACGTGATCTTAAAGCTGAAATCTTGCCATGTGGCGGTGATAAGAAACACTTCCCAATCGCCTTCAACGCCTTGGCTCAAATCGACGTCTTCACTGAAAATGACTATACTTACGAAGAAATGAAGATGACAAACGAAACTAAGAAAATCATGGAAGACGACAGCATTGCTGTATCAGCAACATGTGTACGTATTCCAGTTTTGTCAGCTCACTCAGAGTCAGTCTATATTGAAACAAAAGAAGTGGCACCAATTGACGAAGTGAAAGCTGCTATTGCAGAATTCCCTGGTGCAGTTCTTGAAGACGACGTTGCTAACCAAGTCTACCCACAAGCTGTTAACGCTGTAGGTTCACGTGATACATTCGTTGGACGTATCCGTAAAGATTTGGATGCTGAAAAAGGTATCCACATGTGGGTTGTTTCAGATAACCTCCTTAAAGGTGCTGCTTGGAACTCAGTCCAAATCGCAGAAACACTTCACGAACGCGGTTTGGTTCGCCCAACTTCAGAATTAAAATTTGAATTGAAATAGGGAGCGAAACGGGAATTAGTACTGTTTTAGTATTGTATTTTAATACTAATATAAAGCTGATTCCAATTAAACAGGGAGGTATGTCTCTCTGTTTTTTATTTAATAGTTGTAAAATTGACTACTTGGTAACTTTAGTGGGCTCCACAAACAAGTCTCACTTCAATATTAGGATGTCCTCTGAAGAAAAAACAGGAGTTTTATAAAAGAGCTCGTAAGCTTTATTACTTCTGTGATATCAATAGTTAGTTAATTATCTTTGTAGTTGAAGAATAAAATGAAATAAATATATTTTTATATTTTAAAAATTTTAAATTTGAGATTGGTGGTAATTATGAAGCCTGAAAAATTTAACGAACGCCCGCATCAGAACGAGAAAAAAGAAGCTCTTGATTATATTAGAACTTTGATGGAACAAGCTAGGAAAGATTCAAAACTAGAAGATATTCCTAAATTAGAGAAACTTCTTGAACTGGTTGATTCTAAGCGTTATGGACTAGTATGGGAAGAACATACTGAGTGGGTTGATGAGGAGATGAAAACTAAAATACCTGTTTTTATAGAAGATGAGACAAAAAAAATAGTAAAAAATAAAGATTGGGAGAATTATAACTTTTTACTAGAAGGTGATAATCTTCATAGTCTGCATCTGCTAGAAAAAACACATGAGGGAAGAATAGATGTTATCTATATTGATCCTCCATACAACACAGGTAATAAAGATTTTGTTTATAACGACAAAATTGTTGATAAAACAGACGGATATGCTCATTCTAAATGGCTAAGTTTCATGAATAAAAGATTAGAAATTGCTAAAAATCTACTTTCGGATTCAGGTGTTATATTTATCTCTATCGATGACAATGAACAGGCACAATTAAAGATGTTATGTGATGAGGTATTTGGAGAGAAAAATTTTCTTACCCAATTTATTGTCGAAAACAACCCAAAAGGGCGGAAAAATTCTAATTTTGCTTCAGTTACCAGTGAGTATTGTATTTCTTATGCAAAAAATAGCGAAAAAGCTTATTTTGTTGAGAATATACCTAAGGCTTCGTCGGATATGAAACTAGATGAAGAAGGAAGATATGTTCATAGTAGCGGTAGAAGAGTTATTGTAGGACAAAATAATTTTAATAAGATTGTATCTGATTTCGAGTCAGATAAACATTACTCCTTATATTTCAGAAAAGAAGACTATGACTATCGATTTATAAAAGAAGATAGTATTGATTGGCGAGATAATGATTTATTAAGTGAAGGCTTTAAAAGATATATAAGTTATAGAAAAAACAGTTTTGTTGAAAATACTTATACACAGCAAAAATTGGAAGAACTACTACAAAAACGAGCGCTAGATTTTACTGAAGATAAGATTTATGAGAAAAATTTTAAGAGTACAATTCGTATCAAAAATCTGCTAATCAATAGGAAATACGAAGCGATTATTGATAATAAAAAAGAAATGTATGAGATAGATTTAAAGACGACATCAGCTAAACATCAATTAGCAAGAATATTTGATGGAGAACCACCTTTTGATTATCCAAAGAATGTGAGATTGCTTAAGTTGTTGCTTACATTGAATGCTAATCATGATATAACAATTTTAGATTTCTTCGCTGGGTCTGGTACAACTGGCCATGCGGTAGCTCAATTGAATAAAGAAGATAGTGGAAATCGTAAGTATATTCTATGTACTAATAATGAGAATAATATTTGTGAAGAAGTAACATATAAAAGATTGCTAAGCATACAAAAAAATCTACCACATAATCTAAAGTATTTTAAAACAAAATTTATCAACAAAGATGATGAGGAATTGGAGTATGTACTTCTCAAAAATGTTAAGACTTTGATTGAACTAGAACATGCAATTGATTTAGAAGAAAGTGATAAAGCAGTTGCATTTACCTTATCAGAAATACGAGAGCTCAATCTGTCAGGAATCAAGACAGTTTATGTTCGCCAGCATTCACACGCTTTAATGGATAAAGAGGATAAACTTAGATATGAGAATATTGAGCTGATAGATGTACCAGAATACTATTTTGCAAGTGAAATGAGAGAGGCGGGCTTATAATGAAATTATTCCCTTTTCAAGATCAGGCGATTCAAACATTACAAGATAAATTTTTCTATTCCAAAAAGCAAACAATTGTTTTTTACGCTCCTACAGGAGCTGGAAAAACAATTATGCTCATTAATTTGATGGATAGAATCATCAAGTACAACCCTAACTCTAGAGATTATGTTTTTATTTGGTTAACTCCAGGAAATGGTGAATTAGAAGAACAATCATGGAATAAATCTAAAAACTATGGTAAGTTTGTGAAATCTTTGACACTTGATGAAGCTTTAACAAGTGGTTTTCAAGCTAATACAGCAACTTTCTTAAACTGGGAGCGTGTAAAAAATGATAAAGCAATAGCTCTCAGAGGAGGAGATACTAAGTCTCTTGATGATATTATTAAAAATGCTAAGCATAGAGGATTAGAATTCGTACTCATAGTAGATGAGGAGCATAGAAATCAAACTGAAAAAGCACAGTGGATTATTGATAAGTTTGATTCATATAAAATTATAAGAGCATCGGCAACTCCAAAGTCACAATCATCCGATTATGATAATGTTCAAGTTAATGACGAAGACGTAATCTCGCAAGGCTTGATTGTGCGCAATGTTGAACTTAATCCAGATGGGGTAGATGGAGATGTTGTCGATAATATGGTTCAATACTTTTTAGATTTAGCAGATGATAAACGTCGACAAATTAAAAGTGAGTATGAAAAGTTAGGTTTATCTATCAATCCTTTAGTTTTAATTCAATTTCCAGATGAGAAAAAATCAAATAAGGAAGAACGTAACAATCTTATAAAACAGGTGAAGGAATATTTATCTGAAATTGGTCAGCAAGATGGAGAAGTTGCAACGTGGTTAGCAAAAGAAAAAATTAATATATCGGATGTTGAAAGATTGGATAGCCCTGTTAACTACTTGTTAATGAAACAGGCAGTTTCTACAGGTTGGGATGCTCCTCGTGCTAAAATATTAGTAAAATTAAGACTTAACACTGAACCAAGCTTTACTCTACAAACAATTGGTAGAATTCGCAGAATGCCAGAGCGAAAACATTATGATAATCCTTTGTTAGATGACGCATTTATTTATTCGAATGATCAAAAATATATATTAGAAGTACTGCAAAATGGGGAAGCTTCTTATATTGCTACATATGAATTAAATGAAGAAGCTCCTGATTTTCAATTAACTTCGGTTAAGCCTAACTTACGAGCTGGTTTAACTAATAGTGAAGTGATTCAGGCGTTGAGAAGCCAATTTAAAAAAGAATATAATTTAGTTGAGCAAAACGGAAATCAGAATCGAGAGAAATTAGAGAATTTTGGTTATATTTTTGGAACAACAATACGTCAGAAATTGGTTAAGTCTGATAAATTAGAACGAGATATTATTTCTGAGAATCTTCGCTCATATGATGTTGAAATGCCTGTAAGTATTAGAGAGAATAGTTTAGATTTATTGAATGCCGAACAAGCAATTCAAAAGTATTTGTATCGTGATAATCCGAAAGAAGTAAATAATATTCTATTGGAATTATTCTCAAATCGTAGCGAGGAACCTAATAAGAGATTTCTGAGTTTAAAACCTTCTGAGTTTATGGCTTTTGTTATTAATAATTATAAGCTAATTCGAGATACTGCTAAGAATGCAGATGCAAATGGGTTGTTTGATAAGCAGTTGTCTTTAGAATATGGTATTAGCCATTCGGAATTAGATCTCAGACCTTTTGAATTACCCAAATATGAAATGTATAAATCCTTGAAAAAAGAATCAGGAGTTGTCTTCTCGAAAAATGTTTATAAAGGTTATGGAAGTAATAATTGGGTTCAGACTTCAAAACCTGAGAAAGCTTTTGAAGAATGGTTAGAAAAAAGTGAAAAGGTTCAATGGTGGTATCGTAGCAAAGATAGAGGAGATAAGTATTTCTCGGTAGCATACGGACAAAAGAAGGAAGGTTTTTTTCCTGACTATATTTTTCTTGGTACTGATGGAATAACTTATGTTATTGAGACAAAGGGAGGCAATAAGCAGAATATTGATATTTATTCAGAAGCTAAATTTAAGGCAATTCGGGAATGGTCTGAGAATAACCTAGCGAATCCTAATGGGGCAAAATTTGCCTTCGTACGCCCGTCGATAGATAGAGATGGTGAAATCACTGGTTTACTATTTAACAACACCTATTGGAAAGAAGATACTAATGATAGATTTCATTGGTTTCCAATAAATGAGTTATTTGGGAGTAATCTATTTGAAGGATAGTACAGTCAAGATTCTAATTAAAGAAGATGCGGCTATTTTCTATCATTTATCAAGGCTTTAAGAAAAAATAAAACAGTCAGTCCTCACGTTTTCAGAAAATTGTTAACTTATCTGTCTGTCTGGTCAAAATTATGGTAAAATGGAAAGGATTAGAAAACGGTTGAAGGAGAATATTATGTCAATTGATCAATTAAGAGATGTCAAACTGATCACAGCCCTTATTACACCTTTCCACGAAGATGGCTCTATCAATTATGATGCGCTTCCAGAATTGATTGAGCATCTTTTGGCTCACCATACAGAAGCTCTTCTTTTGGCGGGGACAACAGCTGAAAGTCCAACACTTACTCACGATGAGGAGTTGGAACTCTTTGCGGCTGTTCAGAAAATCGTTAATGGACGTGTGCCATTAATTGCTGGTGTCGGTACCAACGATACACGCGACTCTATTGAGTTTGCCAAAGAAGTTGCCAAATTTGGTGGTTTTGCAGCTGGTCTTGCTATCGTGCCATACTACAACAAGCCATCGCAAGAAGGTATGTACCAACACTTCAAAGCCATTGCGGATGCTTCTGATTTGCCAATTATCATCTACAACATCCCTGGTCGTGTGGTTGTTGAAATGGCTCCTGATACCATGCTTCGTTTGGCTGAACATCCAAATATTATCGGGGTTAAAGAATGTACCAGTCTTGCTAATATGGCCTACCTTATCGAACATAAACCAGAAGATTTCTTGGTTTATACCGGTGAAGATGGGGATGCCTTCCACGCTATGAACCTTGGAGCTAACGGTGTTATCTCAGTAGCCTCTCATACAAATGGTGATGAGATGCACGCCATGCTTGAAGCTATTGAAAATAGTGACCTAAAGACAGCAGCAGCTATCCAACGTAAATTTATTCCTAAAGTTAACGCTCTCTTCTCAGTACCAAGTCCTGCACCTGTCAAGGCTGTTCTTAACCATCTTGGTTTCGAAGTTGGACCACTTCGTTTGCCATTGGTTGCATGTACTTCAGAAGAAGCTAAACGTATCATCAAGGTCGTCCTTGAAGAAGATGTCGAAGCAACACGTGAGACAGTTACAGGTGTTGTTCGTCCAGATTATTAATAGAATGAAGTTGAGCAGATTCAGATTGCTCAGCTTTTTTAGTTGAATAGGTTAAATCTCACAAAATCAGCAGATTAGGTTCTAAAAGCAGTTTTCTATCATGAAAATCAGCTTTTTTTGATATAATTATAATTAGTGTGCTTAAAAAGAAAGGAAGTTTCATGAATCAACTTGAACAAAAACTTGAGCAGGATTTTGGTATTGTTTTTAGCCAAAAAGACCTCTTAGAAACAGCATTTACCCATACCTCATATGCCAATGAGCACCGCCTCCTAAACATTTCACATAATGAACGTTTGGAATTTTTAGGAGACGCGGCTCTGCAATTAGTCATTTCTGTTTATCTTTACAAACGCTACCCTAATAAGCCAGATGGGGAAATGTCTAAGATGCGTAGTACTATTGTTCGTGAAGAGAGTTTGGCAGGCTTTACAAAGGCTTGTGGTTTCGAGCAGTATATCCGTCTTGGTAAAGGGGAAGAAAAATCTGGTGGACGTGAACGTGCCACTATCCTTGGTGACCTCTGGGAGGCCTTCCTCGGTGCTCTTTATTTGGATCAAGGTTTGCCTGCAGTTGAGAAATTCTTGAATCAGGTCATGATTCCTCAGGTTGAAAAGGGAAACTTTGACCGTGTAACAGACTATAAGACAGCCTTGCAAGAGCGTCTTCAGGTCAATGGTACGGTTGATATTACTTATACCGTTATCGACGAGTCTGGACCAGCTCATGCCAAAGAATTTACTATGCAGGGAGCGGATGATGGTAAGGAGCTGAGCACAGGGCATGGAAAATCTAAGAAATTAGCTGAACAGGCAGCGGCTAAGGCTGCCCTTGAACAACTAGGAAATTAAGCATGTATTTGAAATCAATTGAAATGCAGGGCTTTAAATCCTTTGCGGATAAGACGCAGGTCGTCTTTGACAAGGGAGTAACAGCCGTTGTAGGTCCAAATGGATCGGGAAAATCAAATATTACAGAGAGTCTACGCTGGGCACTAGGTGAATCATCTGCCAAGAGTTTGCGTGGAGGCAAGATGCCTGACGTTATTTTTGCAGGGACAGAGGTTCGTAAGGCTCTCAACTATGCGGAAGTAGCGGTCACACTTGATAACAGTGACGGTTTTATCGCAGGTGCTGGCGAAACCATTCGTGTGGAGCGTCACATTTATCGAAACGGTGACAATGATTACTTGATTGATGGTCGTAAGGTTCGTCTGCGTGATATTCATGACCTCTTTATGGATACCGGTCTGGGGCGTGATTCTTTTTCTATTATTTCCCAAGGTCGTGTTGAGGCTATTTTTAATGCCAAACCTGAAGAGCGCCGAGCTATTTTCGAAGAAGCCGCAGGGGTTCTCAAATATAAGACACGTAAGAAAGAAACGGAAAGCAAGCTTAATCAAACTCAGGATAATCTTGATCGTTTGGAAGATATCATCTACGAGCTGGACGGTCAGGTTAAACCGCTTGAAAAGCAAGCTGCGACTGCCAAACGTTATTTGGAATTAGATGAAGAGCGTAGACAGACTCAGCTTAATCTTTTGGTCCACGATATTGAAGTTGGTAAGTCTGACTTGAGCCAGACCCAAGAGGATTTGGCAGCGGTCAAGGAAAAATTAACCAGCTATTATGAGGAACGCCATCGTTTAGAGACTGAGAACCAGGAACTCAAACAAAAACGCCATCAAATTTCAGAACAAATTTCTTCTGACCAACAAACCTTGGTGGATGTCACACGTCTTATTAGTGACTTTGAGCGTCAAATTGATCTTTATACCATGGAGAGTCAGCAGCGTTCAGAGAAAAAAGAAGAAACGGAAGCTCGTCTCAGTGAGTTAGAGCATTTGAAAGAAGAAGCTCAGGCAGCACTCGATAAGGTTAATCAAAGCCAAGTTGAATTGAATGCGGAGTTGGATAGCCTTGCCAAAGAGCTGATTGCTATTCAAAAAGAACTGGAGCAATTTTCTGATGACCCGGATACGCTTATTGAACGTTTACGTGAGGACTATGTTGGTCTGATGCAGGAGGAAGCCAAGGTTTCCAACAGTTTGACTCAGGTTACCCACGACATGGATAGTCAGACCCAAGCATTGGAAGCTCAAGCTGAAGAATATAAACAAGCTCAGGCAGACTTGCTCTCCGCTCAGGAAATAGCTAGCGAAGCCCAAAAAGCTTATCAAGCAGCCCAAGAGAGTCTTCAAAGCCTCCTAGCTAACTACAAAGAAAAGGCTCAGGCTTATCAAGCTCTTGATAAGGACTATCAAGAGGCTCAAAAGCAGATGTTTGACCTCATGGATCACCTTAAGAGTAAAGATGCCCGTCGTCAAAGTTTAGAGTCTATCCAAAAAAATCATTCTAACTTCTATGCAGGGGTTAAGGCTGTCCTTCAAAACGCCCAATCCATTCAAGGGATTATTGGCGCTGTCAGTGAACACTTGACCTTTGACACGCGCTATCAGACAGCTCTTGAAATTGCTATGGGAGCTAGCGGGCAAAATATTATTGTTGAGGACGAAGCGGCTGCTAAGCGTTCGATTGACTACTTGAAACGTAATCGTCAGGGTCGTGCGACATTCTTGCCGTTGACCACTATTAAACCACGTCAACTTAACGGACAATTTGCCCAAAGTCTAGCCAATGCACCGGGCTTTATTGGTATGGCATCCGATTTGGTTACCTATGAGGACCGCTTATCTAATATTTTCCAAAACCTCCTAG
>ERZ1023393.151-NODE-151-length-16238-cov-4.808256_pt1 | contig 16238 bp, 13 predicted proteins | sample MGYA00380503_ERZ1023393 | MGnify/ENA primary metagenome ERZ1023393 (study PRJEB33173, sample SAMEA4830379) | metagenome | study: EMG produced TPA metagenomics assembly of the PRJEB25223 data set... | reverse complement strand
AAAGGAGGTGAATCGACGTGGAAAACTTCGACAAAGTAAAAGATATCATCGTTGACCGTTTAGGTGTTGACGCTGAAAAAGTAACTGAAGATGCATCTTTCAAAGATGATTTAGGCGCTGACTCACTTGATATCGCTGAATTAGTTATGGAATTAGAAGATGAATTTGGTACTGAAATTCCTGATGAAGAAGCTGAAAAAATCAACACAGTTGGTGACGCAGTTAAATTTATCAACAGTATTGAAAAATAATAAACAAATATCTGAGTCGTTGTCATTACGGCTCAGATTTTTTGTTTTTTTGATAGAATCAATGAATCTTAACGCATGATTTTTTGTACCTTCGATATTAACTACATCCATGACTTGTCGCTGTTTTACATGCGAAAAACAACAGTTTTTTCTTTAGTTTTGATGTGATTTCACGTAAAATATAAAGGTATACAGAATCCTAGCGCTATTTCTGAGGAGGAACTAGATTGACCAATCAAAAAAAGAAAGAAATGGTACAAACATTCCAAAATAAGTTTGAAAAAAAGATGCAAGAATTAAATTTAGATTTTAACCGAGTAGATTTATATCAACAAGCTTTTTCTCATTCAAGCTTTATCAATGACTTTAATATGAACAGGCTTGACCACAATGAGCGATTAGAATTTTTAGGAGATGCGGTATTAGAATTGACGGTTTCACGCTATTTATTTGATAAATACCCAGAATTGCCTGAAGGTAATTTGACTAAACTGCGTGCAACAATTGTTTGTGAGCCCTCACTTGTAATATTTGCGAATAAAATTCAGCTCAACGATTTAATTTTATTAGGTAAAGGCGAAGAAAAGACAGGTGGTAGAACACGACCTTCACTTGTATCCGATGCGTTTGAAGCATTTGTCGGAGCGTTGTATTTAGACCAAGGATTAGAGGCAGTCTGGCAATTTTCTGAACAAATCATTTTCCCATATGTGGAAGATGATGAATTGGACGGTGTTGTAGACTTTAAGACGCAATTTCAAGAATATGTGCATAGACAAAATAAGGGAGATGTCACATATCGTCTGATAAATGAAGAAGGACCGGCGCACCATCGTCTTTTTACTTCTGAAGTGATTCTAGAAGAAGATGCCGTAGCAGAAGGTAAAGGTAAAACAAAAAAAGAATCTGAACAAAAAGCTGCAGAACGTGCATATAAAATATTGAAAAATAAAAACGCTTAACATTGGATGCGTTTAAACATCATGATTCACTAGATGGAAATATCATAGTTATAAGTATGATTAATGATGACATAGCATTTATATAATTAAAAATTGCGTTTTTAAATATACAGCTAAGATTAAATAATTAAGTTAATCATAATAAGATGGAATAAGTGTTATGAATGGCGAATGAAGTTAAAATGAATTAGCCATTTCATTCCCGTGCTGTAGAACAGTCAGGAATATTTTAAAGGAGAATAGTATGGTTTATTTAAAATCTATAGATGCCTTTGGTTTTAAGTCATTTGCTGAACATACAAATGTCCAATTTGATGAAGGTGTAACAGCAATTGTTGGACCTAATGGTAGCGGTAAAAGTAATATTACTGATGCGATAAAATGGGTGTTAGGTGAACAGTCAGCTAAATCATTACGTGGCGCCAAAATGGAAGATATTATATTTTCAGGCGCCGAGCATAGAAAAGCTCAAAATTATGCAGAAGTAAAATTGAAATTAGAGAATAGTTCTGGAAAGTTACAAGTTGATTCAACTGAAGTAACAGTTACACGTCGTTTGTATCGAAGTGGCGAAAGTGAATATTATTTGAATAATGATAGAGCAAGATTGAAAGATATCATTGATTTATTTTTAGATTCAGGGTTAGGAAAAGAAGCGTTCAGTATTATTTCGCAAGGACGTGTAGACGAAATATTAAATGCTAAGCCTATAGATAGAAGGCAAATATTAGAAGAATCTGCTGGAGTTTTAAAATATAAAAAAAGAAAAGCAACTTCTGTTCAAAAATTGGATCAAACAGAAGATAATTTGTCACGCGTAGAAGATATACTTTATGACTTAGAAGGTCGTGTAGAACCATTACGTGAAGAAGCCGCGATTGCAAAAGAATACAAACACTTATCCAAAGAAATGGAAAAAAGTGACGTCTTAGTAACGGTCCATGATATAAAACAATATAGTGACAATATTAATGAATTAGATGATAATTTAAACCATTTAAAAAGTCAGCAGGCAACAAAGGATGCTGAAAAAGTACAACATACACAATCTTTAAATAAATATAAAGCTGAAAGACAACAATTAGATACACGCATCGAGTCATTAAATTTCGAGTTGGTCAAAGCAACTGAAGAAGTAGAAAAATTCACAGGACAGCTCAATGTATTGGAAGAACGAAAAAGAAATCAATCGGAAACGAATGCACGCTTTGAAGAAGAACAAGAAAGTCTATTAAATCAAGCTGAGAATTTAAATAAAGAGAAGACAGAAGTTCAGTTAGAAATCGATAGATTAAAAGCCCAACAAAAAGAATTAAATGAAAAAGTGCAATATTTAGAATCACAATTGTATGTTACTGATGAACAACATGATGAAAAACTTGAAACCATTAAAGATGAATATTATCAACTTATGTCTGAACAATCAGATGTAAATAATGATATTCGCTTTTTAGAACATACGATACAGGAAAATGAATCAAAACAATCACGTTTAGATTCAAGGTTAGTAGAGGCGTATGAACAATTAAAGCATATTCAATCTGATATTAATGAGGCAGAAAAGCAAAGCACAACAACGAAAAAAGAACTGAAAAACGCAGAACAACAATTGAATGAATACGAACGTAAATTAACACAATTAAAACAACAACGTAGTGAATATGAAGAAAAATTACATCAAGCATATCGTTTTAATGAAAAGTTAAAGTCTCGTATTGATAGTGCGGCAACACAACAAGAAGAATATAGTTATTTTTTTAATGGTGTAAAGCATATTCTGAAAGCTAAAAACAAACAACTTACAGGTATACGAGGGGCAGTTGCTGAAGTTATTCAAGTACCTTCTGATTTAACAAAAGCGATTGAAATAGCTTTAGGCGCCTCTTTACAACATGTAATAGTAGATTCTGAAAAAGATGGCAGACAAGCGATTCAATATCTTAAACAAAATGGATTGGGTAGAGCGACCTTTTTACCTTTAAATGTGATACAACCAAGACATATTGCGAATGATATTTTAAATTCTGCAAAAACGTCCCAAGGATTCATTAATATTGCATCAGAGGCTATCCAAGTCGATTCAGATTATCAGAATGTATTACAAAATTTATTAGGAAACACCATTATTGTCGATGAATTAAAAAATGCAAATGAGTTAGCAAGAAAAATTCGTTATCGCACTAGAATTGTTACGCTCGAGGGCGATATCGTTAACCCAGGTGGATCGATGACTGGTGGTGGTGATCGTAAAACTAAAAGCATATTGGCACAAAAAGATGATCTAGCTAAAATGCGAGCACAACTAGAAGACTATCAACAACAAACCATTGAATTCGAAAAGCAATTTCAAGCAATTAAAGAAGCGTCAGATCAAATTAGTGAAAATTATTTTGAAACAAGTCAACAATATAATTCTGCAAAACAAAGATTACATGATTTTGAATTAGAATTAGACCGTTTGAGAAAAAGTGAAGCACATTTGAAAGATGAACATGAAGAATTTGAATTCGAAAAAAATGATGGTTATCAAAGTGAAACAAGTAAGCAGACGTTAACAGAAAAGAAACAAAGACTTGACCAAATTAAAGCGCAATTACTTAAACTTGAAGAAGACATCAATCTTTACACTAAATTATCAAAAGAAGGTAAAGCAAGCACCACTCAAACCCAACAACAATTACATCAAAAACAGTCAGATTTAGCTGTCGTAAAAGAACGTTTAAATGCCCAAAAACAATCTCTTACAAAAATCACTAAACAATTGGAAAGTGTAGAGAAGCAACAAGAAAAATTGGATGAGCAAATTAAATTATTTAACTCAGATGAAATGACTGGGGAAAAAGCATTTGAAACGATTCAAAGTCATATTGAACAAAGTAAGGTTACTAAAGAAAAACTTACTGTTGATATAGAAGACGTTAAATCGCGCAGACTAGAATTGAATGATACAATTGAAGAGACAGATCAAAAACTTCAAGAGGCTAACCAAGATATATTATCTATTGAAAATCGCTATCAAGATATCAAGGCAGAACAGTCACGTTTGGATGTGTTAATCAATCATGCGATTGACCATTTGAGCGATGATTATCATTTAACTTATGAACGTGCAAGTGAATTATATGAATTAGATGAAGCGATTGATGTATTACGTAAAAAAGTAAAATTAACAAAAATGTCAATAGAAGAACTAGGGACTGTTAATTTGAATGCAATTGAGCAATTTGAAGAAATTAATACGCGCTATACGTTTTTAGATGAACAACGTGCTGATTTAAGAGCAGCTAAATTAACTTTAGAACAATTGATTGATGAAATGGATCAAGAAGTAAAAGATCGTTTTAAAGAAACGTTCCATGCAGTACAAGGCCACTTTGCTGATGTGTTTAAATCTCTTTTTGGTGGCGGACAAGCAGAACTACGCCTTACTGATGATGATTATTTATCAGCGGGTGTGGATATTATTGTGCAACCACCTGGTAAAAAACTACAGCACTTATCGTTATTAAGTGGTGGGGAAAGAGCACTAAGTGCTATCGCATTATTATTTGCCATACTTAAAGTACGCTCAGCACCATTTGTAATTTTAGATGAAGTTGAAGCCGCTTTAGATGAAGCTAATGTAATACGTTACGCGCAATACTTAAAAGAATTATCAGATCAGACTCAATTTATAGTTATTACACATCGTAAAGGCACAATGGAATTTTCAGATAGATTATATGGTGTGACGATGCAAGAATCTGGCGTATCTAAATTAGTGAGTGTTAATTTAAATACAATTGATGAAGTCATTAAGGAGGAACAAGTATGAGCTTTTTCAAACGGTTAAAAGATAAATTTGCTTCTTCATCAGAAGCGGAAAATAAGCAAGAAGATTTAGAGCAATTACCTGAATTAGAACAACAAGATACGGATCAAACGAAAGAAGACGAACCAAAGAAAAAACCTAAAAAATTAAAAGAAGCCGATTTTGATGATGATGGTCTAATTTCTATAGAGGATTTTGAAGAGATAGAGGCACAACAATTAGGTGCGAAATTTAGAGCAGGTTTAGAAAAATCAAGAGAAAATTTCCAAGCACAACTAAACAACTTAATCGCACGTTACCGTAAAGTAGATGAAGAATTCTTTGAAGCATTAGAAGAAATGTTAATTACTGCAGATGTTGGTTTTAATACAGTTATGCAGTTAGTTGAAGAATTAAGAGAAGAAGCACAAAAACGTAATATATCCGAAACAGAAGATTTACGTGAGGTTATCGTAGAAAAAATTGTTGAAATATACCATCAAGATGATGAACACTCAGAAGTCATGAATATAGAAAACGAAGGTCTGAATGTTATTTTAATGGTTGGTGTAAATGGCGTAGGTAAAACAACTACAATTGGTAAGTTGGCTCATCGTTACCAAGCTGAAGGTAAAAAAGTTATGCTTGCTGCAGGTGACACTTTCAGAGCAGGCGCAATCCAACAGTTAAAAGTATGGGGAGAACGCGTTGGCGTTGATGTTATGAGTCAAAATGAAGGTTCAGATCCTGCTGCTGTGATGTACGATGCAATTAATGCAGCGAAAAGTAAAGGCATTGATATTTTAATTTGTGATACAGCGGGTCGTCTACAAAACAAATCTAATCTGATGAATGAATTAGAAAAAGTAAAACGTGTTATCAGCCGTGCAGTACCTGAAGCACCACATGAAGTACTGTTATGTTTAGACGCAACAACTGGACAAAATGCCTTATCACAAGCTAAATCGTTTAAAGAAGTGACTAATGTAACAGGGATTGTGTTAACTAAACTAGATGGAACTGCTAAAGGTGGTATTGTATTAGCGATACGTAATGAATTGCACATACCAGTTAAATATGTTGGCTTAGGTGAAAAATTAGATGACTTGCAACCATTCAATCCTGAAAGTTATGTATATGGTCTGTTTGCTGATATGATAGAGCAAAATGTAGAAGAAGTCGATGATGTAACTGATGAACAATCGAACGAAATTGAAGGTCAATCTGATGAGTCAAAATGATTTAATAAAAACAATTCGTATGAATTACTTGTTTGATTTTTATCAAGCCTTGCTCACTAAGAAGCAAAGAAATTATTTAGAATTATTTTACCTGCAAGACTATTCATTGAGTGAGATAGCTAATACATTTGATGTGAGTCGCCAAGCAGTGTATGATAACATAAGAAGAACTGGCGATTTAGTGGAAGATTATGAGGAAAAATTGGGATTATATCGAAATTTTGAACAAAGACAGAACTTATATGAACAAATAAAACAACATATTAATGATCCAGAACAAATAAAAAAATATATTCAAGCACTTGAAGATTTAGATTAATTAGAGAACAAAAAGGAGGGTATTTGATATGGCATTTGAAGGATTATCCGATCGTTTACAAGGAACGATGCAAAAAATCCGTGGTAAAGGTAAAGTGACAGAAGCAGACATTAAGCTAATGATGCGTGAAGTTAGACTCGCATTATTAGAAGCCGATGTTAACTTTAAAGTTGTAAAGGATTTTGTCAAAACTGTATCAGATAGAGCTTTAGGTTCAGATGTTATGAAATCATTAACACCTGGACAACAAGTGATTAAAATTGTTCAAGAAGAACTCACCCAATTAATGGGTGGGGAAAATTCAACAATTACGATGGCAAATAAACCACCTACTGTTGTGATGATGGTTGGTTTACAAGGTGCCGGAAAAACAACAACTGCAGGTAAACTCGCATTATTAATGCGTAAAAAATACAATAAAAAACCTATGCTGGTAGCTGCTGATATTTATCGTCCGGCTGCAATAGATCAATTGCAAACAGTTGGTAAACAGATTGATATACCAGTTTATAGCGAAGGTGACCAAGTCAAACCGCAGCAAATTGTAGAAAATGCAATTAAGCATGCTAAAGAAGAACATTTAGACTTTGTTATTATTGATACAGCAGGTCGTTTACACGTTGATGAAGCATTAATGCAAGAGTTAAGTGATGTTAAAGAAATCACAAAACCTCATGAAATCATGCTTGTCGTGGATGCAATGACAGGTCAAGATGCAGTTAATGTTGCACAATCCTTTGATGAACAATTAGAGGTATCTGGTGTAACGCTAACTAAACTCGATGGTGATACGCGCGGTGGTGCTGCGTTATCCATTAGATCCGTAACTCAAAAACCAATTAAATTTGTTGGTATGAGTGAAAAATTAGACGGTTTAGAACCATTCCACCCTGAACGTATGGCATCTCGCATTCTCGGTATGGGTGACGTACTAAGTCTAATAGAAAAAGCACAACAAGATGTAGATGAAGACAAAGCAAAAGATTTAGAAAAGAAAATGCGCACGTCTTCCTTCACTTTAGATGACTTTTTAGAACAACTTGATCAAGTGAAAAATCTTGGTCCTTTAGATGATATTATGAAAATGATACCGGGTATGAACAAGATGAAAGGTATCGATAAACTTAATATGAATGAAAAGCAAATCGATCATATTAAAGCAATTATACAATCCATGACACCAAGTGAACGTAACGATCCAGATACTTTAAATGTATCTCGAAAAAAACGTATCGCTAAAGGCTCAGGACGTTCAGTTCAAGAAGTTAACAGATTGATGAAACAATTCAATGATATGAAGAAAATGATGAAACAATTTTCCGGTGGCGGCAAAGGTAAAAAAGGAAAACGTAAACAGATGGAAAATATGATGAATGGTATGAATTTACCGTTTTAAAATGTGTTTCTTAAATTGAGTAATAATTAAAAAGTAGTAATCCACAGCAGAGTCGTGGATTACTACTTTTTTTGTACTATATCCAATCTATAAACTAATAGAAAGCGTACGATGTTGAATCACTATTAAATTCCAATATTTTCTCTAAATGTTGTACCTTCGTATTCAGTACGATACAATCCACGTTTTTGTAATTCAGGCACAACATCATCGACAAAATCTTCTAAACTATTTGGAAATTCTGGAGGCATTAAGTTAAAACCATCCGCAACACCCGCGTCAAACCAGCGTTCCATTTCATCTACAATATCCTTTGGTGTTCCGATGAGTGTTAAATGCCCACCTCCAGCACTTAAATAACCTAATAACTCACGTAATGTTGGATTTTTATCTTTAATGATTTCTAGCACAGTTTGATAGCGTCCTTTAGGTCCTTTAAAAGATTCGACAGGTGATAATGGTGGTACCGGTTCATCCAAATCCCAGCTATGGCAATTTTGACGAATAAAAAAGGCTAATTGATTTAAAGCGGTATCAACTTCTAAAGATTCATCGAGTTTTTGTTTTTTTGCATAAGCTTCTTCATAAGTTTGTCCGACATATGTAACTAATCCAGGAAATACTTTCAAACTATCTATGGGCTTACCTTCTTGTATCAATTTTTGATTTAATTTGTTCTTGAAAGCGCTAGCTTGATTGAAATTCCAAGCAACAGCATAAACTGCATCAGCATATTTAGTTGCTAATGCGATACCAGGATCGGAGGCGCCCGCTTGCATTGCAATGGGTTTCTCTTGAGGGCTACTTGGGGTTGTTAAAGGTCCACGGACATTGAAATGTTCTCCTTCATGATTAATAGCGTTGATTGCTGATGGATTGATTAACTTATTATCTTCTTTATCGTGTAAAAAGTCATCCACTGACCATGATTCGAGTAAACGATTCATCACTTGTGCAAATTCATCTGCTTTTTTATAGCGTTCCTCGTGTTCAGGTAAATGGTCCATACTATGATTAGCAGCTTCCATATCAGTCATTGACGTTACTAAATTCCAACCAGCACGACCTTGACTCATATGGTCTAGACTGAGTAGTTGTCTAGCAGCTGTGAATGGATTGGAGAATGTACTAGATATCGTAGCAACTAGGCCCACATGTTGTGTAACTTGTGATATTGCTGCTAAATTAACGAGGGGATCAAACCAAAATGCAGGCATATCACTTTTCGAACTAGCTGGAAAAGATTGATTGTCAGCAAAAAATATGGCATCAAATAAGCCTTGTTCTGCAGTTCTTGCTAATGATTGATAATAAGTAATATCACCAATACGCTCAATGCTTGAATGTGGCATACGCCATGCAGCCTGATGATGGCCACAAGCATAGATAAGTACACCGATGTTTAAATGTTGTGCTTGTGTCATTGAATGACTCAGTCCTCCTTATTAGTTCATTGTTAAGCCACCGTCGACTGTAAAATTTTGACCTGTGATGCCATTTGCTTCATCTGATAAGAGATATGCAACCATATTAGCAACATCTTGTGGTGCGGTTACCTTTTTTATTGGAGTGGTTTGAGCAATTAAATCGAATACTTCAGTAGTGGTACTTGCACTTGCATCCGTTGTCTTTAATAAGCCGCCAGAAACGACATTAGATGTGATACCATATTGACCTAATTCTGCAGCTAAATTGCGTGAAAAACCAATCAAACCAGCTTTAGCTGTTGTATATTCATGATAAGGGACGACAGGATTTTGAAATAAATTTGTACCAATTGAAATGATATGGCCATTTTGTCTTTCGATGAATTGAGGTATAACACTTTGACACAAATTAAAAGCAGCTTTCAATGTACCATCAATTTGTTGTTGATAATCCTCCCATGTAAGGTCAACAAATGCTTGTTGTTGAACAGGGTCAAATTTAAAGCCAACAAGTGCATTATTGACTATAGCATCTATGTGACCAAAATATTGCGTAGCTTTCTCAACTAACGCGTCTATTTCATTGCGTTTTGTAACATCTGCTTGGATAGCGATTGATTGATGAGTTCCAATTTCATCTACAAGTTGTTGTGCAGCTTGTCTGCTGTTGTGATAGTTTATGACAACGTTATGTCCTTGTTGCGCCAATGTGTTCACGATTGTCGCACCTAATCCTCGACTGCTACCAGTTACAATTACAGTTTTTTTCATTTTATACACTCCTTATTTTCTATAAAAAAATACACAACGCTCCTGAAAGAAGGTTGTGTATAATGAATATCGACATATGTATCAAAGTACTTCAAAATATTGAAATATGCTAGACTTCACACTTTCCTCCGCTAGTTTAAACTAGATCAGGTTCAAAGGGTTTGAGTCAGACTCATCTCAGTTAGAAACACCCCTAGTGCATTTGTTATGTAATTTAAGTTAAATGTATATTTTTTAGTGAATTATGTCAAGTTAAGGGTGATTAAGGAGATGTGGCTTCCCAAGAATTAAAGTAGAAAAAGAATTTTGCGTAATAATGAAATTGGTAAAGAAGAAACTCTTTACAAATTATTGAATTACTGTTATTATTATTTCTTGTAGAAAATAAAAACTATGAAAACAAAAGGAGCGAATATAAATGGCAGTTAAATTACGTTTAACACGTTTAGGTTCAAAAAGAAATCCATTCTATCGTATCGTAGCAGCTGATGCTCGTGCACCACGTGACGGTCGTAATATCGAACAAATCGGTACTTACAACCCAAACAATGTGAATGCAGCTGAAGTTAAAATCGACGAAGAATTAGCACTTAAATGGTTAAAAAATGGTGCGAAACCAACTGATACAGTTCATAATATCTTATCAAGAGAAGGCATCTTGAAGAAATTTGACGATCAAAAATAGGATTTCGACAAATAAACAAATATATGATTTGTGAGGGTACCTTGAAGGGTACTCTTTTTTTATAGACATTATCGATAATAATATAAGCAAGTTGATATTTTAAAAATGTCATTACATGAATATTGTATTTGTGTCACTGCTTATAACTTCACATGTTATAATAATAAGACAAATCATAGCATACATAATCAATTTTAATAGATAAATAATAGTGGAGGCACGTATATGAAGGTAGAGATAGGTAAAATTGTTAATACACATGGTATTAAAGGAGAAATAAAAGTAAAATCAAATTCAGATTTTACAGAAACACGCTTTCAGACTGGGGAGCTTGTAATTATTGAACGTAAAAATAAAGAGCCATTAGAATTCACAATTGCTTCTTATCGTATGCATAAAGGTCTTCATATGTTGACATTTGAAGGCATTAATAATATTAATGATATTGAATATTTAAAAGGTGAAACCATTATGCAAGAACGAGATCATGAAGAAATAGAACTCGGTGAACATGAATTTTATTATTCAGATATCATTGGTTGCACTGTATTTGATGACGATGATACACCAATTGGACGCGTTACAGAAATTTTCGAAACAGGCGCAAATGACGTGTGGGTAGTTAAAGGTGACAAAGAGTACTTGATTCCATATATCGCTGATGTTGTTAAGGATATTGATGTAGAGGGTAGACGTATTCAAATTACACCAATGGAAGGATTGTTGGATTAATGAAGATTGATTTTCTAACTTTATTTCCAGAAATGTTTAATGGTGTTTTAAACCAATCCATTTTAAAGCGTGCACAAGATAAAAATATGTTAACAGTCAATACAGTTGATTTTAGACATTTTGCAGAAAATAAACATAATCAAGTGGATGATTATCCTTTTGGTGGTGGTCAAGGCATGGTATTAAAGCCTGAACCCATTTTTAATGCAATGAAAAGTATTGAAAAAACAGATGACACAAGAGTGATTTTAATGTGTCCGCAAGGCAAACCATTTACACAAGCGATAGCAAATGAACTAAGCCAATCAGAACATGTAGTGTTTATTTGTGGTCATTACGAAGGCTATGACGAAAGAATACGTGAACACTTAGTTACAGACGAGATTTCTATGGGAGACTATGTATTAACGGGAGGCGAATTACCTGCAATGGTGATGACAGACGCCATAGTGAGATTATTACCAGGTGTTTTAGGTAACCAACAATCTCATGAAGATGATTCATTCCAAGATGGCTTATTAGAATTCCCACAATATACAAGACCACGAGAATATAAAGGGATGAGTGTACCGGATGTATTACTTTCAGGTAATCATGCTCATATTGATCGATGGCGACATGAACAAAAAATTCTACGTACATTTGTAAAACGACCAGATTTATTAGAACGGTATCCAATGACAGTTGAAGAAAAAGATATTGTAGAAAGATACAAAAAGCAATTGAAAAAAGACTAGCAATGTGCTAACATATTTTAAGTGTGCGACACACGAAAAATCACTATGATCCGCTGCTATATTTTGTCGAGGCAAGAACATAGGTTGAAGGAGAGAAAAAATAATGAGTAATCACAAATTAATCGAAGCAGTAACTCAATCGCAATTACGCACAGATTTACCTTCATTCCGTCCAGGTGACACTTTAAAAGTGCACGTACGTATTATTGAAGGTACACGTGAACGTATCCAAGTATTCGAAGGTGTAGTAATCAAACGCCGTGGTGGAGGTATTTCAGAAACTTTCACTGTTCGTAAGATTTCTTCAGGTGTAGGTGTGGAACGTACTTTCCCATTACACACACCAAAAATCGAAAAAATCGAAGTTCCACGTCGTGGTAAAGTTCGTCGTGCTAAATTATACTACCTACGTGAATTACGTGGTAAAGCTGCTAGAATTAAAGAAATTCGTTAATCAGCATATTAAGCATATAAAAAGCGGTTCTCATTATGAGAATCGCTTTTTTATTTAAATATATAGCCCACGACGATTAGTAAATGGCAAAGTCGTGGGCTTTTAATATGACCAAATAGGGACTAAAAAAATATGTCCTTAAATTTCTCTTTTTGAAGATTTTGAAATGCGCTTTGTAAAAATAATATTTGAGATGATACCTATCACCGTCAAAATAATTAATGTTTTATGGTAAGGTGGTGCATATTTGAGTTTGATTATTTCTTGTCCTTTATCAACAGGAATGACAGTCATTATACCATTACCTTGCTTTACAGTGACTTTTTTATCTCCTTCATAGGCTTGCATCCCATCTCTATACGCCATTGGCAAGACTAAGTAGCCTGCATCATTTTTATGCTTATGAATCGTATAGCCATTACGTTGTTGTGTGACTTTAACAGCGTCTAATGAACTAGATGCATGGCGCAAGGTATGATAATCTTCGCCATATATGCCTTTAACATTCACTCGATACTTACCTTTAGACAATTTAAGATTAAGTTTTTCGTTTGCTTTAACCCTCATTGTGACTGGTGTTACAAAACGTCTATATTTATAAGATAACTCATTACGATGTTGATTGTATTCGTTAATACCAACGTCATGTTCCTTATCTGGAGAAAGTAATTCAACATCCATTTCAACGTACATATCTTTATATTTATTAGCAATAGACGAAGGCAATTGGTAACTTATACCACCATTGTCTTTTTCTATAATCAGTTGATGATTATCTAATCTATGTGCAGCTTTTAGTGTTGCAGAAGCATCGGATAATAAGTTTTTATTCGGCTTGAACGATTGATTGGCTTCTGTATTATTGTCAAAAACGACACCTTGTAGCATGGCTTGTTCTTTATCTAAGGGTGATTTTAAATCATTCGCATTATAAACCTTATCTGTAATGTGTGCACTTGGATAATGGATTTGATTAACTGAATGTATAAATGATTCTTTTTTAGAATGATGAACTATATCTTTCTGTGTAAATCCATAGGGCATATTTAAATCATCAGGCCGACGAATACGGTCTTCTACATGCCATAAAGCCATTAAGTTGGCGCGATTAGATAATAAACGATACGTGCTGTTTTTATCTGTATGCATATTGATTTGTAGTGTTTTATCATAATATTTTAAAATATCGCCATCGAAAATACTTGAATATAAAGCAATGCCATTAAAATGGTAAATCATTGGTGAATTTAATCCATATTGAGACATATAATCGATACGATGTAATGGATCATCTTGCTGGTGGTTGATTGCATTTATTTTTTTGGCTAAAGCTGAGCTATGATAATCAGAGTCATGTTTGTCTTGTTTTGTAGATTCATATCTTTTCACATTATTATAGTAATCATTAGATAATATGAATGCTTGTTGAATTACAAATAAAACTATTATGGATACCTTAAACCAATGATTTTGTAATAAGTTTTTCTTAAATAATAATAAAGCGATAAATACCATAAGTATGAAACAAATAATCATCCATGACATTTTTTGATCTGTAACGATAATATTCATGACTAGCATGATGATACATACTGGAATGCAGGTTAAGATATAGGGTTTCAGAGTTAATTCCGATAGGTGCTGGATAAATAGGGCGATTAAGCCAGCAGACATGATTGCAAATATGTATACCCATCTACGTTCTGGAGTTGAAAATCCATTGAACATGCTATCGAAATGTGGTGTAAGTGACCCAATCAACATGATCCACGTAGCAATTGCAAATAATCTATAATAATAATGTTTGTATAGTTTAAAAGATAATAAAGCGACCACAGTTATTATAGACACTGTAATATAAAAACCATTTGTGAAAAAATGCTTTTGACGTGCGAAATCAGTGAACAGTGGAATTTTAAAATACGGGTTACTAACTCGATCGTTATTGAAAAATGAAGTAACGCCCGTATAAAAGCCCCAGATGCCTATTAAAGTACTTAAAATAACTGCAATAGGAATCAAAATAAGTTGTTGTTTCCGAGAAACCAAATCAGTTGGATGTAGAAAGATAAACCTATAAGCGACGTATGCTAGGAGGACAATCGCTTCGTAATAACTAAAATAAAAATTTGAAAATAAGGTTAGTGCAATGGCGAATATGAATAAACCAATTTTCTTTTCTTTATAAAATCGTTCAACACCTAGTAATGATAAAGGAAGGAAAATAAGTAAATCACCGTAATACGACCAAGTGAAATTAAAATAAATCACAGTCGTTGATGAAGCATAAAGCATTGCAGCAAGCAACGTAGCATAATTTTTAAATTTTAAATATCTAAAAAAGTAAAATGAAATGACAAACGTGACAACACCTTTGACAAAAGCAACAATAATTTGATTGCTTGCCCAATAACTTATTTGGTTAGGATGACTATTAAATAAAATCTCTGAAAACCAAACAAAAATGAAGTTAATCCATGTTAAAGGTGAGGTCGAATAATAATATGATAAGTCTTTAACATAATCGCCACCTAGCCCAAATGAGTGATCATAAAGTTGTTTGAATTGGCTAAAGTGTTCATAAAGGTACATTTGAAAGGGCATCATTTGCCTAAAACCGTCACCTGATCCACTAAATACATTACCTTGCGTTATATATCGATAGATGTACGGTGTAAATGTTAATAGTGCAACTAAAATGCCCATTGCTATAATACAAAATAATCTTGAAACTTTGTGAGACCAAAGTTTACGAAACATGGTTATACCTCATCTCCGACAAACTCCTTTTAAATTATGAATTTATTTGTTTTTATATCTCTTTCTCATAAACCATGATAGCGATCCTATAATGAAAATAATTGAAATAGCAGTAACCGTATACCAATATTTTGGACGATATTTGATTATGATTTCTTTGCTATCTTTTGAAACTGGCACGCCAGTCATCATATAATTCACATTTAATGGTTTAATTTTTTTGTTGTCGACATATGCAGTCATGCCTTCACGATACGGTATATTAATCGTAGCGATTCCTTTTTCGTGAGGACCTAACTTAACCTTCACGCCATTTTTAATATCTGTATAATGTCCATCGTTATTTTGCTTTGCATATGCTGATTTTAAATGATTGTAGTTTTCACCATGCAAACTTTGAATATCTAGATAGTAATTACCTGTTGGGCTTAGCCCAACATTTATATTACCATTTTTATCAGGTTGTGTTCTATAAAGTTGTGTATCCACACCTGTTCGATAAGTCGAATTGTTGTACAAGCGGTTATTTGTATAGTTATTTATTTGGACTGAAAAATTACTATCTGGTAGACCACGTTTGACTTTAATCGTTAAATAAAAGTCATGATAACGTTGTCTTAAATGTTTAGGTATATGAATTTGTACATGGCTATCGTTTTTAGAAGCATGTATTTGATGATTGCGTTTGTTATCTATATCTTTGTACGTGATAC
>ERZ1023393.142-NODE-142-length-16853-cov-5.466246_pt1 | contig 16853 bp, 21 predicted proteins | sample MGYA00380503_ERZ1023393 | MGnify/ENA primary metagenome ERZ1023393 (study PRJEB33173, sample SAMEA4830379) | metagenome | study: EMG produced TPA metagenomics assembly of the PRJEB25223 data set... | reverse complement strand
TATGCTACAGAATTATATACTTCAGCGTTATCTGTCGCTAAGGCTAACGCTAAGATGCACCAAGTAGAAATTAGATTTCTACAAGGTGATACATTAATGCCACTGATTGAGCACGGCATCAAAGTAAATGGACTTATTTCTAATCCGCCATATATTGATGATAATGATGCATTTATTATGGATAATACAGTGTTAAACTATGAACCACATACTGCGCTTTTTGCAAAAAACAATGGCTATGATATCTATGATAAAATTATAGATCAGTTACCCGAAGTATTATTGCCAAATGCGAAAGTTGTGTTTGAAATTGGATTTAATCAAGGACAAACATTGAAACAACGTATTATTGAGAAATATCCAAGTTTAGATGTACAAATCATTAAAGATATAAATAATAACGACCGAATAATTTCATTTGTTTGGTGATCATAAGTTATGTGCTAAACATGATTAATCATGAGAGTGCATAACTTTTTATTTTGTTTTAAAATAGATAACAAGATGAAAGGGTGAGTCTAAGTGAATACAAAAATATGGGATTTACGCCAATCTAATAATCAATTGAATACAGATAATGAACTGAATGATATAAAAGTAATTTTTGAAAATGGCGGTTTAATTGCTATACCAACTGAAACTGTATACGGATTGGGTGCAGATGCACGTAATGAAGCAGCAATTAAACACATTTATAGTGCGAAAGGTAGACCATCTGACAATCCTTTAATTGTTCATATCTATAAAGTTGAACAAATACAAGCTTTTACAGATAAGCTGTCAAAAGAAGTTGAAATGTTAATGAATGAATTTTGGCCTGGACCGATTTCATTTATTGTTCCATTAAAAAAAGGCTATTTATGTGAAAGTGTTAGTGGTGGGTTAGATTCCATTGCAGTGCGTATGCCAAGTCATCCAATCGGAAGACAAATACTAAAATATGTTGATATGCCAATTGCGGCACCCAGTGCAAATTTGAGTGGCAGACCCTCACCGACTACATTTGAACATGTTTATCGTGATTTGGACGGGCGTATCGATGGTATTGTGAATGGAGACCAAAGTGAAGAAGGGTTAGAAAGTACTGTGCTCGATTGTACACAATTTCCATTTAAAATCGCTAGACCCGGTTCTATCACAAAATCTATGATAGAAGCGGTTATTCCAGAAAGTGTGACAACAATAGGTACATTAGATTCTGAAAAACCAATTGCTCCAGGTATGAAATATAAACATTATTCACCTGATACACCAGTAAAAATATTGAAGTCTTTTAATGCGTTACCTACATCGACTTCAAATTGGACACAAACAGCGTTTATCGTACCTCGTAGCAAACAAGCGTTAATACCAGAAGCTGCGAAATTTATACCTTTATGCGAAGATGAAAATGATATTAAAGGGGCTAATCATAATCTTTATCAAATATTGCATCAGTTAGACCAAGACGATCAAATTCAACATGCCTTTATTTATGGATTTGATTTGAATGATAACACTACGGCAATTATGAATAGAATGATGAAAGCGGCTAATCAATCTATTATTGAAGGAGCAGATTTATGAAAATCATTTTTGTTTGTACAGGAAATACTTGTAGGAGTCCTATGGCTGAAAGTATCGCTCAGTCCAAATTACCTAACCATACAATTGTGTCACGTGGTATGTATGCTATAGATGGTCAACCGATATCAGATCATACTAAGGAAATTTTACTTGAGCGTCATTTAAATGTGCCATACCAAGCCCAGTCTTTTACTGCTTCAGATATAAATGCAGATTTAATATTGACGATGGGTTCATCTCATAAGCGCATAATTAAGGAATTGTATGATAACACCGATCACGTATTTACTTTAAATGAGTATGTAGACAAGATAGGAGAGGTTTCCGATCCGTTTGGTGGGAGTAAATCTGCATATCTTGAAATATATAATGAATTAAATTTACTGATAGATAGTTTAAAAAATAAAATATTAAACTAATAAATTGGTGAAATTAGTATAAGTACGTTAGTAAATACGTTATAATAAAAACGTGTAGCAAATTTGCTATCAGTCAATTTTGTATGTTTTAAAGCGGTTTGAGATTCAATTACTTTTTATGTCATTAATAAAAAGGGGTGCAAGAATGGAAGATTTGAAGTTATTGTTAGATGAATTAAAATCACAATCTTTTTTCAAGGCTAATGAATTATGCATTATCGGTTGTTCAACATCAGAAATCATTGGTGAACGCATTGGTAGTGTAGGTTCTATGGAAGTAGCTAAAGAAATATTTGATTCATTGAAAGTAATCGAAAATGAAACAGGCGTTTCTTTTGTATATCAAGGTTGTGAACATATAAACAGAGCGGTAACAATAGAAAGAGCACAATTCAATCCCCTCACGATGGAAGAAGTTACGGTTGTACCAGATGTTCATGCTGGTGGAAGTCTTGCCACTTATGCATACAAGCATATGGATGAACCAATGGTTGTTGAACATATATCGGTACCTAAAGGTATTGATATTGGTCAAACCCTTATTGGAATGCACATCAAGCATGTCGCTATTCCAGAACGTACAAGTGTTAAGCAAATTGGTGAAGCAATTGTAACCATCGCTTCTTCAAGACCTAAGAAAATTGGTGGCGAAAGAGCAAAATATAACTAATACAGAAACGAGGGAATTACCAATGTCATTTATTCAAAAGCAAGATAAAGAAATATATGAAGTGATTCAAAATGAATTTAACCGTCAAAATAACAATATCGAGCTCATTGCTTCAGAGAACTTTGTTTCAGAAGCAGTTATGGAAGCCCAAGGATCAGTGTTAACGAACAAGTATGCTGAAGGCTATCCTAATAGAAGATATTATGGCGGTTGTGAATACGTAGATGTGTCAGAAACATTAGCTATTGATCGTGCTAAAAAATTATTTGACGCAGAACATGTTAATGTTCAACCACACTCAGGATCTCAGGCCAATATGGCTGTTTATCTCGTAGCATTAGAACACGGTGATACTGTATTAGGTATGAATTTAAGCCATGGTGGCCATTTAACACATGGTGCACCTGTGAACTTTAGTGGTCAATTTTATAACTTTGTGGAATATGGTGTAGACCAAGAAAATGAGCAAATTGATTATGATGAAGTATTAAAAGTTGCTAAAGAACATAAACCTAAATTAATTGTTGCTGGTGCATCAGCTTATTCAAGAACAATCGATTTCAAACGATTCAAAGAAATTGCTGATGAAGTTGGCGCAAAATTAATGGTTGATATGGCACATATCGCTGGTTTAGTCGCAGTTGGTTTACATCCAAATCCTGTGGAATATGCAGATTTCGTAACGACAACTACACATAAAACATTACGCGGACCTCGTGGCGGCATGATTTTATGTAAAGAAGAATATAAAAAACAAATTGATAAAACGATATTCCCAGGTATCCAAGGTGGCCCATTAGAGCATGTGATTGCTGCTAAAGCAGTTGCATTTGGTGAGGCATTACAAGATGACTTTAAAGTTTATCAACAACAAGTGATTCAAAATGCTAAAACATTAGCTAACACATTGACTGACGAAGGATTTAGAGTTGTATCTGGAGGAACGGATAATCACCTCGTCGCAGTAGACGTCAAAGGTTCTGTGGGTATTACAGGTAAAGTTGCTGAAGAAACACTAGATGCAATTGGAATAACTTGTAATAAAAATACAATTCCTTTTGATCAAGAAAAACCTTTCGTAACGAGTGGTATCCGTTTAGGTACCCCAGCTGCAACAACACGTGGTTTTGATGAAACTGCTTTTGAAGAAGTTGCGAAAATCATTAGTTTAGTTTTAAAAGACCCAGAAAATGAAAAAGCATTAGCCGAAGGGAAAGAAAGAGTTAAGACTTTAACTTCAAAACATCCTTTATATAATTAAAATTGGAGGAAATAAATTTATGGGCAAAGTACATGTTTTTGATCACCCACTTATTCAACACAAATTAAGTTATATCCGTGACGTACATACTGGGACTAAAGAATTTAGAGAGCTAGTAGATGAAGTAGGTATGTTAATGGCATATGAAGTTACAAGAGATTTAGAATTACAGGATGTGGAAATAGAAACACCAGTAACAAAAATGATTGCTAAAAGATTAACAGGTAAAAAATTAGCGTTTGTACCAATCTTAAGAGCAGGATTAGGGATGACACAAGGTATTTTAACATTAGTACCTGCAGCTAGAATAGGTCATGTGGGTCTTTATAGAGATCCTGAAACACTAGAAGCCGTTGAATATTTTGTGAAATTACCACAAGATATTGAAGAAAGAGAAATTGTAGTTGTAGACCCAATGTTAGCAACAGGTGCTTCAGCTATAGAAGCTATTAATTCATTAAAAAAACGTGGTGCTAAAAATATTCGTTTTATGTGTTTAATCGCTGCCCCTGAAGGTGTAGAAAAATTACAAGCAGCTCATGAAGATGTGGATATATTTATCGCTGCATTAGATGAAAAGCTTGATGATCATGCATATATCACACCAGGTTTAGGTGATGCAGGTGACCGTTTATTCGGTACAAAATAGTTTCGCCCAGGAGTGGAGGAAAAATGAAAAAAATAATGACTGTCTTCGGCACACGTCCAGAAGCAGTAAAAATGGCACCTCTAATTCAAGCGTTGAAACATGACGATGCGCTAGAACCTATCGTAGTTGTTACGGCTCAACATAGAGAAATGCTTGATTCAGTTCTGACTAGCTTCCACATCACACCAGATTATGATTTGGATATCATGAAACAAGGCCAGTCACTGTCTGAAATTACGTCACGTATTTTATCGAGACTAGAGGATGTTATAAAGAAAGAACAACCAGATATGATACTCGTTCATGGTGACACAATGACGACGTTTGCTGGTAGTTTAGCAGCATTATATAATCAGATTCCTATTGGTCATGTTGAGGCAGGATTGAGAACATGGGATAAATATGCTCCATTTCCTGAAGAAATGAATAGACAAATGGTAGGGGTAATGGCAGATTTGAATTTTGCCCCTACCAATAATGCTGCTCACAATCTTTTAGCAGAAAACAAACCAGAGGAATCAATCGTTGTGACAGGTAATACGGCTATAGATGCTATGAAGACGACAATACATGATCACTATCATTCTGAGATTATAGCAAAGCATAAAGATAAACGTATCATTTTGTTAACTGCGCACCGACGTGAAAATATTGGTGAACCTATGGTGCATATATTTAAAGCTGTTAGAGATATTGTCGAAGCATTTGAAGATGTCGTTGTGGTTTACCCAGTGCATAAAAATCCTAAAGTTAGGGAAATTGCAGAAACTTATTTATCAAATCACGAGCGAATTGAATTGGTGGAACCATTGGAAGTCGTGGATTTTCATAATTTTGCCCATCAATCATACTTGATATTAACTGATTCTGGAGGTGTGCAAGAAGAAGCGCCTTCATTAGGTAAACCTGTACTTGTGTTAAGAGATGCTACAGAAAGACCCGAAGGTGTGAATGCTGGTACGCTTAAAATAGTAGGCACCCACGAGAAAAACATATTTGATTCTACGAAACAATTATTAGATGACAAAATGTTATATGACAAAATGAGCCATGCACGAAATCCTTATGGAGATGGAAATGCCGCTTTACGAATTTGTGAGAATATCAAATATTATTTTCATATAATTTCCAAAAAGCCAGAATCATTCAAATAATTAAAAAGGGGGAATGTGTCGGTTCTGTGACAATTTGAGAAAAAATTAAACTACATTTTGTATAGAATTGACACGTTAACTACCCCTATATTATTATTAAAACTGTATGATTGAAATGGTTCTCATTATTGCATGAAAAAGATGAAGTGAGGCATAGTCATGGAACGTTTCAACATCATTTTTAATAGATATATTCAATACTATTTATATGGTATAGTTGTACTATTAATTGTGTTTATTTTCACATACTCACCATTTATATTAGGGCTTATAATAGGTACAATTGGATCACTTTTTAATACTTTTACTTTCGAATATTATTTAGCAAAGGCAAAAGAAAAAGATAACATACATATTTCAACGGGCAACGTTTGGAGATATTTAATAGTGGTTCTAGCATGTTGTATTTGGTATTTTTATAAGGATGAAATTAATATCATTGGTGTGGTTATTGGTTTAATGATTTCATATGTTTTAATTGTTTTCAAACCATTTTTACACAAGAAATAAATTTTAAAACGAAAGAGGTGAGAAAGCATGAATCATAAAGACCCTCTAGTCAGTTGGAATGTATTTGGTCTAGACATAGTGTTTAATCTTTCATCAATTATGATGTTGATTATTACAGCGGTTATTGTTTTTGTCATTGCTATTATTTGTACACGCAACCTCAAAAAACGACCAACTGGTAAACAAAATTTCATAGAGTGGGTTTTTGACTTTGTAAGAGGTATTATTGAAAGTAACATGGCATGGTCAAAAGGTGGGCAATTCCATTTCTTGGCAGTAACACTTATATTCTTTATATTTGTGAGTAATATGCTAGGACTTCCATTTCAATTAATTTCAGGGCATACGTTGTGGTGGAAATCACCAACAGCTGATGCGACAGTTACTTTAACACTGTCAACACTCATCATTCTATTAACACATTTTTATGGTGTTAGAATGAAAGGTACAAAAGGTTATTTCCAAAACTATACAAAACCAATCTTTTTATTACCAATTAATATCTTTGAAGAATTCACTTCAACTTTAACGTTAGGTCTTCGACTCTACGGTAATATTTTCGCAGGTGAATTGCTATTAGGATTATTGGCAGGATTAGTAACAGGTGATTCAACTAGAGCATGGGGTTGGATAATCGGGTTACCTGGTTTAGTTGTTTGGCAAGGGTTTTCAATATTCATCGGTACAATTCAAGCATATATTTTCGTTATGCTTTCAATGGTTTACATGTCCCATAAAGTTCAGGACAGTCATTAATTAATTAAATTTTAAAGAAAAACTAGGAGGATTTTATAAATGAATTTAATCGCAGCAGCAATCGCAATCGGCTTATCAGCATTAGGTGCAGGTATTGGTAATGGTCTTATCGTTTCAAGAACAGTAGAAGGTGTCGCTCGTCAACCAGAAGCACGTGGACAATTAATGGGTATTATGTTCATCGGTATCGGTTTAGTTGAAGCATTACCTATCATTGGTGTAGTTATCGCTTTCATGTCACTATAATTCAACTAATTATTATGGCGAAGTCTGAAAGACTTTCGCCGTTCGTTTTTATCAATAATGTCTTATGATTATAATGTATGAAAGGAGTGTCTATGTAAGTGACTGCTACGACAAATATGTTTGTACTTGGTGCAGCTGGAACTAGCGGCGTTCAATGGGGGACAATAATCGTTACGCTTGTAACTTTTCTTATCTTATTAGCTTTATTGAAAAAGTTCGCATGGGGTCCATTAAAAGATGTAATGGATAAACGTGAACACGATATTAATAAAGACATTGATGATGCTGAACAAGCTAAATTAAATGCACAAAAGTTAGAAGAACAAAATAAACAAACACTAAAAGAAACACAAGATGAGGTTCAAAAGATTTTAGAAGAATCTAAAGTTCAAGCTCGAAAACAACATGAAGAAATTATTCATGAAGCAAATATCAGAGCTAATGGCATGATTGAAACTGCACAGAATGAAATCAACAGTGAAAAAGAACGTGCAATTGCAGATATTAACAACCAAGTTTCTGAGCTTTCTGTTTTAATCGCTTCTAAAGTACTGCAAAAAGAAATCTCAGATAAAGATCAAAAAGCTTTAGTTGAAAAGTACATAAAAGAGGCAGGCGATAAGTAATGGCAAACATAGCAAAAAAATATGCCAAAGCATTATTTGATACTGCTAAAGATGCAGACATACTTGACGACATGTACGATGAATTTTCAACAATTAATGAAGCAGTTCAATCTGAAAATAAAAAGCTACAAGCATTGGATGCAGATCCACAAAAAGATGTTGAGCAACGTCGTCGCTTCGTAAGCATTGTATTTGGACAAACGAACCAATACTTGCAGAATATGCTGACAATACTTGCTAGCAATCGTCATTTAGGACACATTCATGAAATATATATCGCGTTTGAAACATTATATAATGAACAGCATAATCAAGACTATGCTGTAATCGAATCCGTATATCAATTGTCAGAAGAAGAATTATCAAGTATAGAAGAAATTATTAAAGCACGAACTAAACTTTCTAAAATAATGATTACTAACAAAATTAATCCTGAACTTATCGGTGGTATCAGAGTTAAAGTTGGTACGAAAGTGATGGACGCAAGTATTAAAAATGATCTTGCACAATTAGAAAGACAATTTATTAGAGTGAAATAAAATTTGAAGGAGTGACATAGATGGCCATTAAAGCTGAAGAAATCAGTGCATTACTTCGCTCACAAATCGAAAATTATGAGTCGGAAATGGCAGTTACTGATGTAGGTACAGTACTACAAATTGGTGACGGTATCGCATTAATCCACGGATTAAACGATGTTATGGCTGGTGAGCTAATAGAATTCAAAAGTGGCGTTCTAGGCTTAGCACAAAACTTAGAAGAATCAAATGTCGGTGTAGTTATTTTAGGACCATACGCTGATATCAAAGAAGGGGACGAAGTAAAACGTACTGGACGTATTATGGAAGTTCCTGTAGGTAACGAACTTATTGGTCGTGTTGTGAACCCACTTGGACAACCTATTGATGGACAAGGTCCAGTTAATACAACAAGCACAAGACCTGTAGAGAAAAAAGCAACAGGTGTAATGGACCGTAAATCAGTTGATGAACCATTACAAACTGGTATTAAAGCCATTGATGCACTTGTACCAATTGGTCGTGGTCAACGTGAATTAATCATTGGTGACCGTCAAACAGGTAAAACTACGGTTGCTATTGATACAATTTTAAACCAAGCTGATCAAGATACAATTTGTATTTATGTTGCTATTGGACAAAAAGATTCAACTGTTCGTGCTAATGTTGAAAAGCTACGCCAAGAAGGCGCGTTAGATTACACAATTGTTGTTTCTGCTTCAGCAGCTGACCCAGCTCCAATGCTTTATATTGCACCATATTCAGGTGTAGCTATGGCTGAAGAATTCATGTTTGCTGGTAAAGACGTTTTAATTGTTTATGATGATTTAACGAAACAAGCTGCAGCTTACCGTGAGTTATCACTATTATTACGTAGACCACCAGGCCGTGAAGCATACCCAGGCGATGTGTTCTACTTACATAGTAGATTACTTGAGAGAGCAGCGAAGTTAAATGATGATTTAGGTGGAGGCTCTATTACTGCCTTACCAATTATAGAAACACAAGCAGGCGATATCGCAGCTTATGTACCAACTAACGTTATTTCAATTACAGATGGACAAATCTTCTTACAATCTGATTTATTCTTCTCAGGTGTAAGACCTGCCATTAATGCTGGTCAATCTGTATCACGTGTTGGTGGTTCTGCACAGATAAAAGCAATGAAAAAAGTTGCTGGTACGTTACGTTTAGATTTAGCTTCTTATCGTGAATTAGAGTCATTTGCACAATTTGGTTCAGATTTAGATGAGTTTACAGCTAAAAAATTAGAACGTGGTAAACGTACGGTTGAAATCTTAAAACAAGATAAAAACAAACCACTACCTGTCGAAAATCAAGTATTAATTATTTATGCATTGACTAAAGGTTATTTAGATGACATCCCAGTAGAAGATATTACTCGTTTCGAGGAAGAATTAAATCTTTGGGCTAAGTCTAATGCGACTGAACTATTAAATGAAATTAAAACTTCAGGTGCATTACCAAAAGATGAAGCATTTGAATCAGCAATTACAGAATTCAAAAAAAGCTTTAGCAAATCAGAAGCATAATAGTTAATCTTAAATAAAAGGTGGTGAGATAATGGGATCTCTTAAAGAGATTGATACACGTATAAAATCAACCAAAAAAATGAAGCAAATTACGAAAGCAATGAACATGGTATCAAGTTCTAAATTGCGCCGTGCGGAAAGCAACACGAAACAGTTCAGACCATATATGGAAAAAATGCAAGATGCGATTACTGCAGTTGCAGGTGCAGATAAAAATTCACGTCACCCAATGTTACAACAACGAAAAGTGAAGAAAAGTGCCTACCTAGTGATTACAAGTGATAAAGGTCTTGCAGGTGCTTACAATGCAAACGTATTAAAACACCTTATAAAAGATATTGAAGAAAAACATGCAAGTAAAGATGATTATTCAATTCTAGTATTAGGTCAAACTGGTGTGGATTTCCTTAAAAATAAAGGTTATGACATACATGATTCACTTATAGATGTACCAGATCAACCTTCTTTTAAAGAAGTACAAGCAATAGCTAAAAAAGCTATAGATTTGTATAGTGAAGAAGAAGTTGATGAGGTGAAAATTTATTTTAGTCATTTCGTAAGTGTATTAGAAAATACACCTTCTACCAAAACTGTGCTTCCATTGTCTCCTGAGGACTCTAGCTTAGGACATGGTCAATTGTCATCATATGAGTTCGAACCAGACAAAGAGGCAATATTGAGCGTCATTTTACCTCAATATGTTGAAAGTTTAATATATGGAACGATTTTAGATGCAAAAGCAAGTGAACATGCTACGCGTATGACTGCAATGAAAAATGCATCAGATAATGCGTCAGAAATTATTGATGACTTATCTATTCAATATAACAGAGCAAGAAAAGCAGCAATTAATCAACAAATCACTGAAATTGTCGGTGGCTCAGTTGCGCTTGAATAATTATTAAAGGAGGAAAAAAACATGGGATTAGGCCGTGTAACTCAAGTTATGGGTCCAGTAATTGATGTTCGCTTTGAGCACAATGAAGTTCCAGAAATTAACAATGCCTTAGTCGTAGACGTTGAAAGAGATGAAGGTACAGTATCTCTTACATTAGAAGTGGCATTACAACTTGGCGATGACGTCGTACGTACAATTGCAATGGATTCTACTGATGGTGTTAAACGTGGTACAGAAGTTCGAGATAGCGGAGATAGCATCAGTGTTCCAGTTGGTGATGCTACGTTAGGACGTGTGTTTAATGTTCTTGGTGATACAATTGACTTAGACGAGAAGCTTGATACTTCTGTCAAACGTGATCCAATTCATAGAGAAGCACCTGCATTCGATCAATTATCAACAAAAGTTGAAATCTTAGAAACAGGTATTAAAGTAATTGATTTACTTGCACCGTATATTAAAGGTGGTAAAATCGGTTTGTTCGGTGGCGCTGGTGTAGGTAAAACAGTATTAATTCAAGAATTAATTAATAATATAGCTCAAGAACATGGTGGTATTTCAGTATTTGCCGGCGTAGGTGAACGTACGCGTGAAGGTAATGACTTATACTACGAAATGAGTGATAGTGGTGTTATTAAGAAAACAGCTATGGTCTTCGGACAAATGAATGAGCCACCTGGTGCGCGTATGCGTGTTGCTTTATCAGGCTTAACAATGGCTGAACACTTCCGTGATGTACAAGGACAAGATGTTTTACTATTTATTGATAACATATTCAGATTTACGCAAGCTGGTTCAGAAGTATCAGCACTATTAGGTCGTATGCCATCAGCCGTTGGTTATCAACCTACACTTGCTACTGAAATGGGTCAATTACAAGAACGTATTACATCAACAACTAAAGGATCTGTAACGTCAATCCAAGCAGTTTTCGTACCTGCCGATGATTATACTGACCCAGCACCAGCAGCTGTCTTTGCTCACTTAGATGCTACAACTAACCTAGAACGTAAATTAACGGAAATGGGTATTTATCCTGCCGTTGATCCGCTTGCATCTACTTCTAGAGCATTAGACCCTACAATTGTTGGTCAAGATCATTATGAAATAGCTCGTGATGTACAATCTACATTACAAAAATATAGAGAATTACAAGATATTATTGCTATTTTAGGTATGGATGAATTATCAGAAGAAGATAAACAAACTGTTGAACGTGCACGTCGTATCCAGTTCTTCTTATCACAAAACTTCCACGTAGCTGAACAATTTACTGGTCAAAAAGGTTCATATGTACCTGTTCAAAAAACGGTAGAAGGCTTCAAAGCAATTTTAGATGGCGAATATGATCATATCCCTGAAGATGCATTCCGTCTTGTAGGTAGTATGGAAGAAGTAATCGCAAAAGCTAAAGATATGGGTGTTGAAGTTTAAAAATTAGGAGGTAAAGATAATGAACACATTAAGCCTAAATATTGTCACTCCTAATGGTTCTGTTTACGACCGAGAAGATGTTAATCTTGCAGTATTACAAACTACTGCAGGAGAAATCGGTGTTATGTATGGACATATTCCAACAGTTGCAGCACTTGAAATTGGCTATGTCAAAATAAATTTTGACGGTGGTTCAGAATATATTGCAGTGAGTGAAGGTTTTGTTGAGGTTAGACAAGATAAATTATCAATTATTGTACAAACTGCAGAACCTGCGAATGAAATAGATGTTGCTAGAGCTGAATTAGCAAAATCTAGAGCAGAATCTCATTTGAATAATGAAGAAGATAACAGCGACGTTAATAGAGCTAAACGTGCTTTAGAAAGAGCGAATAACCGTATTCGCGTCGCGAACTTACAATAAATTATATCATTGGTGAGTGGGATGTTACTTTTTCCATTTAGGCATCTACTACTCACTCCAAAAGGAGTCTAAGACATGAAAAATGTCTTAGACTCTTTTTTTATAGACGTAAGTTCGTATAGTAAAGTAGACACAAAAATAAAAAGTGAAGTGCTCAAACAACAAAAGCATTATAGTTAATTAAATTCTGCAGTTCTTAAGTATCTTTTAATGATTATTTCGTGTAAAATAAATTGACAGTCTAAAGTGAGGAGTTATCGTATGGAGTATCTAGGACAATTTTCAATTGTACATCTTATCTTACATGTGGTTTGTATTTGTATTGCTTATTGGGCATTAAATGCAGTGAGATTAGAGCAGTTTTTTAAAAAGGGGTATCCCTTACAAGTTCAAATTTGTATGATTTTTTTAGCAATATTACTTGGAACAGCTGTTAGTAATTTTATTGTGGATTTGTTACAATACTCAACGCAAATAAAATATTTAGCACAATAATTCAAATACTTGTATATCTTTTTGAATTATAGATATAATAATTTAGAAGTACATAAAATAGTTTAATTAAAATGAAATATATAAGTAGCAAAGTGGAGGATTTAAGATGGATATGATAGAAATTAATGGTGGAAATAGATTAACTGGTGAGGTTAAAGTGTCAGGTGCCAAGAATGCTGTATTACCAGTATTAACTGCTTCACTTTTAGCATCAGAAGGTGTCAGTAAACTTATGAATGTACCTGCATTAAGTGATGTAGAAACGATTAATAATGTGATTTCAACATTAAATGCAGAAGTTTCATACGATAAAGACGAAGAATCAGTAACTGTAGATGCAACGAAAGAATTAAATGAAGAGGCACCATATGAATATGTAAGTAAAATGAGAGCCAGTATTCTTGTTATGGGTCCATTATTAGCCCGCTTAGGTCATGCTAAAGTCGCATTGCCAGGTGGTTGCGCAATTGGTTCTAGACCAATTGAACAGCACATCAAAGGTTTCGAAGAACTTGGTGCTGATATTCACATGGATGGTGGTTTTATTTATGCAAGTACTGAAAATGGATTAAAAGGTACAAGCATTCATTTAGACTTCCCAAGTGTGGGCGCAACGCAAAATATTATCATGGCAGCTTCACTAGCAGAAGGTAAAACAGTATTAGAAAATGTTGCAAGAGAACCAGAAATCGTTGATTTAGCAAATTATATTAACGAAATGGGAGGTAACGTTTCTGGAGCTGGCACGGATACGATCATTATCCATGGTGTAGAAACACTTCACGGTGTGGAACACGCGATTATTCCTGATAGAATTGAAGCAGGTACACTCCTGATTGCTGGTGCGATTACACGTGGTGATGTACTTGTAAATGGTGCTATAAAAGAACATATGACAAGTCTTGTTTACAAATTGGAAGAAATGGGTGTGAATCTAGATTATCAAGATGACGCAATTCGCGTAAGAGTAGAAGACTAATTAATACCCTTAGATATTAAAACATTACCTCATCCAGGATTCCCTACGGATATGCAATCACAAATGATGGCATTATTACTAACAGCTGAAGGACATAAAGTAGTAACTGAAACTGTATTTGAAAATAGATTTATGCATGTAGCTGAATTTAAACGTATGAACGCTAAGATTTCTGTCGAAGGCAGAAGTGCTAAGATTGAAGGTAAGAGTGAACTACAAGGTGCACAAGTAAAAGCTACTGACTTACGTGCAGCAGCAGCACTTATATTAGCCGGACTTGTAGCTGATGGAACGACGCAAGTAACAGAATTAAAGCATTTAGACAGAGGTTATGTTGACTTACACGGTAAATTAGAAGCACTAGGTGCAGAGATAAAACGAACACAAGCTTAATACATGATTCGCAATTGAAGTGGCGATTCAAGAACAAGATGGAGGAAGTAAACAATGGAAACAATTTTTGATTATAACCAAATTAAAGAAATCATACCGCATAGACAACCATTTTTATTAATTGATCGTGTTGTTGAATATGAAGTAGGTACACGTTGTGTGGCTATTAAACAAGTATCAGGTAATGAACCGTTTTTCCAAGGTCATTTTCCGGAATATGCAGTTATGCCTGGTGTTTTAATTACAGAAGCGCTTGCTCAAACAGGTGCAGTAGCGATTTTAAATAGTGAAGAAAATAAAGGGAAACTTGCATTTTTTGCTGGAATTGATAAATGTCGCTTCAAAAAACAAGTTACTCCTGGAGATACTTTAAAATTAGAAGTTGAAATAACAAAAATGCGTGGGCCAATCGGTAAAGGTAACGCAAAAGCTACCGTCGATGGTGAAGTAGCATGTAGTTGTGAATTAACGTTTGCAATTCAAGCAAAGTAAATAAAAGACCTCAAGCTCAGTTGTAAATACAACGGTTTGAGGTCTTTTTTATAGTAATTATTTTTCTATTTTTTCATCTTTTAATCTTGGTTTAGATTGCATCATACGATTGAAAGATTTTTTAAGTTTGTCTCCTGTTAAACCTTCATCAATAAGTTGTTCTAATAAACTTTCTGCATATACTTGTCTTAATGTATAAATATGACATTCAAAAACGATGGAGATTGTACTTTCCAGTTTTTTTATGTTTTTAATCGTCGCATCAAAAAGAGCCGGATCATTTGCTGGACGTGTAATCACTACGCGTATATCTAATAAAGTTTCATCGTCCATATATTGTTTCATTGTTTCATAATGATAATCTGAAATAACAATTTCTAATAACCAACCAGTTCCACTATTTTCTTTATTGATAATAACGCCATCTTCTATTTCATATTCTGTAACGCCACCACTATCTGATACGATTTGAAATCGAACAGCTTTAAATGATTTCATCGTTCTCACATCCAATTAATAAATTTAACTTCTACAATTATTCGAATTATACAATCATTATAACGTAATTTTAAAAGAGAAAGGTAAAATTTGTAGAATTTAGTATTAAAACATCTTTTGAATTCTGTGTTATTGTACTTTGACGGTATTGTGTAAAATTCATAGAATATAGTTATAAAGGAGGTGACATATGATTAATAACATTGTTATCGTAGGGCGACTAACTAAGGACCCTAAAATATATGATAAGGAGGAGAAAAAATTAGCTACATTTTGTGTAGCTGTATCAAGGAACTATAAAGATAAGAATCAAAACCCGGTATGTGATTATTTATTTTGTAAAGCATTTGGAAAAATGGCAACAAACATTGAGAAATATACGAAGCAAGGCTCACTTGTAGGTATAACAGGCCAAATGCAATCACATAAATATGAAAAAGAAGGTCAGACGCATTTTGTATCAGAAATACTTATTGAATCAATTAAATTCATGTCTCCACAAAACAAAGATAAAAATGATTTACTTTTTGAACCATTCCCGCTAGAGCATTCCCAAAATGCATTTAAAGACATTAACGTACAAAATAATGATATATATGAAATTGTATAAACCACCCACCCTAAATCTACCCCTAATCTAATCATCCACTTTAATATACATTTAAATCCTACTATCAATTATACTTCTATTGGCTATCCCTCTTAAAATATCCCTATAAGAGGGATAGCTTATTTAATATAGAATCAGCAATCAAATCGCTAATAAGTAATTTAAATAAAACTGAATAATCTGATATATTACAATCATATTACGTGAAATTTTACTTTTCATAGCCTTTAAAAACTATCACAGAAGTTTTTAAAGGGATAAAAAATTATATTCAAAGATAAATTAAATGTAATTTTATTGTAAAAAAGGTCGATTTTTTTTATTTCACTGTAACCTACAACGATTTTTTGAATGTTATAGTTGTATTTGCAAATTAATCATAAATAAAAATAAACTTAATTACCTTATAGGAGGACTTTTTTACAATGAAAAAAACAGTAGTAGCATCAACATTAGCAGTTGGACTTGGCGTAACAGGATTCGCAGCAGGAAATTCAGTAGACGCTTCAGAACAAGGCGTTGACAATGCCCAATTAGCTCAACAAGCTCAAACTAATCCAGAATCATTAAATGAAGCGCCAGTACAAGACGGTGCTTATAATATAAACTTTAATTACAATAATACTGATTATAGCTTCCAATCAGACGGTCAATATTGGACTTGGAGCTATGGACAAGGTTCAACTAATGCACCAGCACAAG
>ERZ1023393.141-NODE-141-length-16869-cov-6.233317_pt1 | contig 16869 bp, 15 predicted proteins | sample MGYA00380503_ERZ1023393 | MGnify/ENA primary metagenome ERZ1023393 (study PRJEB33173, sample SAMEA4830379) | metagenome | study: EMG produced TPA metagenomics assembly of the PRJEB25223 data set... | reverse complement strand
AAGATATCAATCTTCATCGTCTAATCCTTCCATGAGCTCAACCTCAACACGTCCAGCTACAACATCAACATCGAGAACTACAGGTGGGATATATGGCAAGAGCAAATCTTTTTTGCCTTTACGTTTTACTACCCAAACATCATTAGCGCCCGGCTGGAGAATCTCTTTGACCTGACCAATCAAAGTATCACCTTCGTAAACCTCAAGGCCAATGATTTCATGGTAGTAAAATTCCCCATCATCAAGGTCTGTTAGGTTTTCCTCAGCAATCTTGAGGCTGCAGCCCTTATACTTCTCCACATCATTGATATGGTAAAGCCCCTTAAACTTAACGATATCAAAGTTTTTATGTTTACGGTGACTCGCAATCTCAACATCCATGATGTAATTGTCTTTGTCATCAAAAAGGGCTAGGACACTCTTCTTCTTAAAACGCTCATCCGCAAAATCTGTTACAGACAAAACACGAAGTTCACCCTGCAAGCCCTGTGTATTTACAATCTTTCCAACGTTATAGTATGTCATTGCATTTCCTTATTATCTGTTTACTTCTTCAAATAAAACTACGACTCGACCAAGGGCTTATCATCATCTGACAGCCATCACAAAACAAAGTTTTTTCTTCGGGTCGAGGTCTCGTTATTTATGATTTTAAAGTGGTATAAAATGTCTGACCTAGGCCAGTCAACCCCTCTATTTTATCAAAAAGGACACAAAAAAACCAGCTTTCTCTAGCTGGTACTTATAGTCCGTACGGGATTCGAACCCGTGTTACCGCCGTGAAAAGGCGGTGTCTTAACCCCTTGACCAACGGACCATAATCTGTGTCTCTACCCTCAGGTAGAACTGGGGTAGCTGGATTCGAACCAACGCATGAGGGAGTCAAAGTCCCTTGCCTTACCGCTTGGCTATACCCCAAAAGACTCTTATTATTCTACAGAAAAACTAGTAGGCTGTCAACACTTTTTTAAACTTTTTTTCAAAAAAAGCAACCGGAAATACCGATTGCTAGGAGTTAGGAGATTTCATCATCTAAGCGAACTTAGATAGATGATATGAGGTCGCTTCAACCTCATATGAAAAAAGAAAAGTTTTAGGATGGTTTAATTATATGTTTTGCTAGAAATAAAGTCAAAGAATTTGACTCGCAAAATCCGACTTAGGATTAAGAGTTATGATAACCCTCCCTAGTCCCAAGATAACAAGCTTAGTTGATAGCTTTATTCATCATCCTGCGAAACCAAATGATGTCTAAAGGCATAAACGACAGCCTGAGTACGGTCATCGACATTAAGTTTTCCAAGGATATTAGACACGTGAGTTTTAACGGTCTTCAATGAAATAAATAACTCGTTAGCAATGGTTTGATTGTCATAACCCTTAGCCAAAAGGGCCAAGATATCACGTTCACGTGCCGTCAAGTCATCGTGTAGGTCCGGATGGCTATCATGGTATTTAATCTTATTGTCCACCTCAGTTTCGATAGCTTCTTCACCACGGTAAACCTTACGGATACTATTGAGAATCTCTGCTGCACTACTAGTTTTAAGCATATAGCCTTTAGCACCAGCTTCGATGACTGGATAAATTTTTTCATTGTCCAAATAGCTAGTCAAAACCAAAATCTTGGCTTCAGGCCACTCTTTGAGCAATTCCAAAGTTGCTTGAACACCATCTAATTCAGGCATAACAAGGTCCATAACGACGACATCTGGTCGCAGTTCCAAAGCAAGATCAACACCCTCTCGACCATTCCCTGCCTCTCCAACGACTTCTACATCTCCTTGGAGATTCAAGAAACTCTTAAGTCCCAAACGGACCATCTCATGGTCATCGACCAAAATCACATTAATCTTATTCGACATTGTCTTCTCCTCTTAATATCGGTACACGGACATCAATAGACGTCCCCTTACCTTTAGCTGATAGGAACTGCACAGTTCCTGCCATTTCATCGACACGCTCTTGGATATTTTTCAAGCCATAACTCATCTCGTCAGTCGAAGCATTTAAGTCATAACCAACACCATTATCCAACATTTTCAATTGAATTTCCTGACTATTTTGATAGAGGTAAACCTCTATCTGGCTAGCCTTGGCATGCTTAAGGGTATTAGAGATAAACTCTTGGGCAATCCTAAAGAGATTATTTTCAATACGCTTGGGCACTTTCTTAACCATATCCTTGTAGACGACATGGATATTGGATTTATCGGTTAATTCCTTAAGGATCATCTGCAAGCCTTCTTGCAAGGTCTTGTTCTCAAGCTCTGTCGGACGAAGATGCAAAAGCAAAACACGCATATCATTTTGAGCGTCTGTAAGCATAGCCTCAACCGCCTGGATCTGATTATGCAAATCTTCTTTACTTAGCTGGTCCGCCATCTGAGAGACTCCAGATAGGATCATACTAGCCGCAAAAAGTTCCTGACTAACGGTATCGTGAAGGTCACGAGCAATACGTCCGCGCTCCTTCTTGATAATATCACGGCTTTGTAGGGCTTGGGCATTCTCAGTTTTCTGCAAGTCCTTAGTCAATTTACGCATCTTATGAGACAGGCGCATCATATTCTTGTCTAACTCAATATCTCCCTGACGTTTGACTGGTTGATTATTGATAATGCGGCGCAAATCCTGATTAACTGAACGCATACTGTTATCATTGGCAATGGCCCAGAGAATATAAAGCAAAATGAGCAAACTCAGAACCACAAAAAACATGTTAAAAAGGAAGTGGAAGGCCTGAGACAGATTGCCGAAAATCAGTGAAAAGTTGAGGTTAAAGCTATCCATCACTACAAGGGTAACACCAACCAAAACAACAACCGAATAAATCAGGATTAAAAATAGGTACTGTTTCTTCATTTGCGACGTACCTCCACTGGTCCAGCTCCCACATTGAGAATCAATTTAACCGTCCGATGGGCATGCTCATACTCTGCCCCCTGCAAGGTCAAGCTTTCATAACGGAGGTCGTATTCATCTTCATTAAAGAAGGTGACAGAGCTATAAATTGCCGATATGTTGAGTTTGACGGAAACATCAATTGGTACCAAGATAGTCGTCGGTCCATAGAGTTTCTGCAAAATCACGACATTATCTCGCCCCGAAACAATAACCTGAGTCAAATCAATCACATCTGTCCCAAAGAAACGGATGATATTGATATCATCAAAGTCATAACGATCACTGACAGGTTCCATACGAGTCCCAATCCACTGATTTCGGACAGCCCGAGGATCCAAGTCGTCTTCCTTAAATTGAATGAGAGCATAGCGATTCTTTTTCTTAACCTGTGAAAAATGGTTTATCATAACATAGGCCACACCCACTAGGATAGCAAGCACCACATAGATATTCCACATGGAAACCAGAAAAAGTGATATCAAACAGATGGTCAAGACAAAGTCACTCTTGGATTCCTTGTTAAAAAAGCGAACGGCCAACAAGGTCAAAACCAGAATGAAAATAAAACTGGTAATATCATTATTAAAGATGGTGATCAGGCCCAGAGTCAAAAGCAGGGCTTCCACCACTAAGAAAAAATTAAATTTGGTCATAAGGACCTCTCAAATAAAAGTATACAGGCTTCATTCTATCAAATTTTAAGGCAATTGACAAAAAGACCCAGTTTAAGCACTGACTAACCGAGATAGAAAATGGGAAGAAGAAACCAAAAAAGTGCCTCCATTACAGGAAACACAGTCTTTCATTCAAAAATCTTAATCGTCAGTATCGTCCATTTTGCTTCTTATCATTAGCACTGTACTTCTGATTTCCTCCAGTATGACACGCTGCTCTGCTAATTCTTTCTTAAGCTCGGCTAATTTTCGTTCAGTCTGACGACCTGACCGCACAAAAATATTATTGAGAGAGCTTGTTAACAACCCCAGAGTGGCAATCCCACTAAACATGAGAACGACCGCAACGGCCTTACCTACCAATGTTTGAGGAACGATATCGCCATAACCTACCGTAGTAACCGTTGCTACAGACCACCAAATAGCATCAATAAAATTATGGTGCTCTACTCGGGCAATGACAGCACTACTGATAAGGATGATAATACTATTAACCGAAAGCAGAAAATAAAAGCCATTTCTGCGATTAATGCGATTGGAAATGTGCTTGAGCTTGCTACTCAAACCAATTAAGCGGGAGAGTTTGGCCAAACGAGCAAAGCGTCCCACCCTTGAAAAACGAAGGAAGGTAAAGACTTCATTGTAGGGAATGATAGCTAACAAGTCCAAGATATGCGTTTTAACAAAAATTCGCTTACGAGGTGCTAAGGAGAAACGAATCGCATAATCAATGGCAAAGATGAGCGTTATAGACTGATCTATCACTCTAAAAGGTCGCCTTCCAATTGAAATTAAGCCAACTAAATCAAAGATAACCAAGCCAATGGAAATCAGGGCCAGGACTGTTATGACAATATCGTAGGTAATGATATACCTTCTCAGTTTTCTACGGTTTCTCATAGCGTCTCTCCTATATGTGATGTCTTCATTATAAAAGAATCTCTGACCTCTGGCAAGCAAGCTTTTTAGGCTATCGACAATATCTCTAGGTAGCAAAAAAGAGAGATTAAATAACCTCTCTTCATTATGTCTAAGTTTTGTAATCTATTGTAGTTCTGTGTGAGTAGCCTCTGTCGAGGTTTCAGTGCTTGAAGTTGTACTGTCAGTACTTGAGCTCGTTGATGACGAATGTGTCGTACTACTTGAGCTTGACTGAAGGTTTGAACTTGCTGTTGCAACCGAAACATAGAGAATCACTGTACCATCAACACTTGTACCAGCTTGTGGATCTTGATAAAGGACCTCCGTACTGCTAGGAATCTTATCCTTATCTAACTTAGCACCAGTATTATAGTCGTGGTACTCGATGCTACTACTTGAGATATTCTTACGATTCAAGGTTTGAACTGCTGTTGAAACCGTCAAACCAGTCACATCAGGCATGGTAACTATCTTAGGAGTTGCCACACGGAACTTAATCTTAGCCTTACTATCCTTAGGATTGAAAGACTTGTTTTTCCCTGGACTTTGAGATAGGATTTCTCCCTCTTCAGCACTGTCGTCTTCGACATGCTGAATATCAATTTGGTCCTCAGAAACACCATAATTCGAAGTTAAGTCCTCAATGGCATCCTTATAGTTTTTACCCTTGTAGTCTTTCAAAGCGAAACCTTTACTACCAGAAGAAACATAGACATCAATGCTTGATCCCTCTTTTCGTGTGGTTCCAGCTGTAGGATCGGTCTTGATGACCTTCCCCGTATCGACAGAGTCATCTTCCACTTCTTTGACTTCTCCTACCTTAAATCCAGCACCCTCAATTTTAGTCTGAGCTGTGGACAACTCCTGACCGACCACATTAGGTACTTGGACATTATCAGGATTGGTAAAGACTAAATAGGCAAAGATGATAATACCAATAAAGACAAGTCCTAGGAAAACCTTGAGTAAGGTTGAGAAGAAGTTCTTCTTTTTCTTCTTAGCTGGTGTCGTTTTTTTCCTTGGTTGTTTACTTGGAGCAGGTGTAGGCTCTGATGGTTCAGCAGCAACGGCTTTTTTCTCAAGACTTGCTGATGGAACTGGATCAACCTTCGGCAAGGTCTTGGTATCCGTCATATCATCAAAGACTACCTTGGCATCGCGTCGATGACTAGGATGCAAACTCGTTACCAAGTCACGGCTCATTTCCAAAGTACTATTGTAACGATTTTCTAGTTTTTTGGCTGTTGCTCGAATAACCACGTTTTCCAAGGCTTGAGGAACGTTACGGTTCTCTGCCAAAATCGATGGTAGTGGTTTTTGGAAATGTTGGAGTGCAATGGTTACTGCACTATCGCCATCATAAGGAATATGACCTGTCAACATTTCAAAAAGCATAATACCCATAGCATAGATGTCACTTTGGATAGTCGCTTTAGATCCACGAGCCTGCTCTGGTGAGAGGTAGTGGACAGAACCCAACATAGAGTTTGTTTGAGTTAGACTAGTCTCTGCAAAGGCAACCGCAATTCCGAAGTCTGTGACCTTGGCTGTACCGTCCTTAGTTAAAAGAACGTTTTGCGGCTTAAGGTCACGGTGGATAATGCCCTTTTGATGGGCAAGAGTCATGGCGGAAAGAACCTCCCCCATGATACGCACAACATCTTGGTTAGAAAGTGGCGCATGGTCTTGAATGTATTTCTTCAAGTCCGAACCGTCCACATACTCCATCACCAAGAACTGCTGGCCGTCTTCTTCGCCAATATCTCGGATAGCAACGATATTAGGATGACTGAGTTCTGCCATGGCACGCGCTTCACGTTGGAAACGGGCCACAGCCACCTGATCAGTTTGGTAATTGGTACGAAGTACCTTAATAGCCACTTTTTCATTATCCAGAATCAGGTCATTAGCCAGATAAACATCCGCCATACCACCACGTCCTATAGATTTAAGGATTCGATAACGTCCAGCAAACAATTTGCCAACTTGGATCATTATCCTTCCTCACTTTCTACCTTAATGAGAGCAACGGTAATATTATCAAGACCACCTGCCTCATTGGCTGCAGCTACCAAACGACTCGTTTTTTCTTCGACGAAACCAGGGCTGTTGACAATATGAACAATCTGTTCGACTGAAATCATGTTGGTCAAACCATCTGAATTGGCCAAAATATAGTCCCCTGGTTCCAATTGTTGAACACCAAGGTCAGCCTCAATCGGAGCAGCTTGCCCAATAGATTGCGTAATGATATTACGTTGTGGGTGAACTGCTGCTTCTTCTTCGGTCAACTGACCAGCCTTGATAAGAGCATTGACCAAAGAATGGTCATTCGTCAATTGCTTATACTCACCATTACGGATAAGGGCAATACGTGAATCCCCAACATGGGCGAAAATCACAGCATTATCAACAAAGGCAAGAACCTCGATAGTTGTTCCCATGCCCTTATATTCTTCGTTTTGGCCAAGTTCATAAATTTTACGATTTTCTGCATCAATGGCAGCAATCATCCAATCACGAATCTGACTCAACTCACGAAAATCAGTGTTAATCCAGTCACGACCAAGGTCAGTCACTGACATCTCACTGGCAATATTTCCAGCACGGTGTCCGCCCATCCCGTCTGCAACAACGACAAGGGTAACACCAGCTTGGTTGACAAATTTATTAACAAAATCTTGGTTATTTGACCGTTTTTGGCCAATGTCCGTTAATAATGATATTTCCATAGTTTTCTTTCTGACTTGCGTCAGCATTTCCTCCTCTGTAACCCTAAGCTTTTTTACGCAACTGTGCGATGAAAAAACCATCAGTTAGATACTGTTCGGGGGTAATTGCCAAACAGCCATTGACCACGATGTCTTTACATGGATGGTCTAAGGCAACTTGCTCAAAATCAGGATGGCTCTCAAGAAAGGCTTGAATCACCTCTTGATTTTCTTCTGCTATGATGGTGCAAGTACTATATGTTATTATACCACCTTTTCGTAGGGTTTGACAAACGCTGGATAGGATATCCAACTGCACAGCCTTAAGGGACTCAAAGTCTTGGAGATCCTTGTTATATTTGATATCGGGTTTCCGACGAATGAGCCCAATTCCTGAACAAGGTGCATCCACTAAAATCTTGTCAAAACTATCAGCTGGAAAGACTTGATGTACCTGACTAGCATCCAGTTTCTGAGTCTTAACCTTATCAGCTAATCCAAGACGTTGTGCATTTTCTTCGATAAGAGCAAGCTTATGATCATAGAGGTCAAGCGCCGTCACATGTCCACTCGTCAAATAAGAGGCCATATGGACAGTCTTACCTCCAGGCGCCGCACAGGCATCCAGGATTTCTTCTTCACCTTGAATCCCTAAAGTTGGTGCAACCAGTTGACTGGTCTCATCCTGAATGGTCAACAAGCCCTCTTTAAAATAATCTGTCCCAGCAAAGTAACCTGAAGACTTAACAAGCCCGACTGGGGATAATACTGAACACTCAGCCCCAGTGGCCTCCGCAATCTCTTCCAAACGTGACGCATCCGTTACACGCACACTAGCCTTGTTTCTCACAAAAAGGCTTTGGAAAATAGCAAGGGCACGATCTTCTCCATACTGGTCGATAAGTTTTTTAACCAACCATACAGGTAGAGAATACTGAACAGAATAGCGTTTATTGACACGTTTGATTGTGCTTGGAGCTGGCAAAGGCTGGCTAGATAGTTTACGAAGAACCGCATTGACCAGCTTCTCAGCCCCCTTTTTATTGCCACGATTTTTGGCAATAGAAACGGCATCATTAACCACCGCATGAGCTGGAATCTTATCTAAATAGGCCAACTGATAGAGACTCAAAAGTAATAAGTCATAGACCCAAGGTTCAAGCTTGTCACGGTCCTCGATGACATGGGCTAGGACCCACTCCAACGTAATCTTACGAGCAACAGTTCCATAAACAATTTCCGTCACCAAGGCCTTGTCCTTATCTGTCAGATGCGACTTGCTCAGATGGGCATTGAGAGCAATATTTGAGTAAGCTCCTTCCTGGAAGACTTCTTCTAAGACTTCAAGTGCCTGTCCACGGGCTGTTTTTTTCCAATCATTGGCCAAATGCATCACCTACTTCAAGATTGCGTCCGACCCCATTAAGGAAATCAGCAATAGCCATACGGGGCTTTCCTGCAGGCTGAACTGTCTTAAGTGAAATGGCTCCCTGACCAGTCGCAACTACCAAACTCTTCTTGGTCTTTTCAATGATATGACCAGCCTGTCCTTGTCCTTCTGCCAAGTCTGCTTCATAAATCTTGAAACGTTTGCCGTCAAGCAAGGTATGTGCCACAGGCCATGGATACATGCCACGGATTTGATTGAAGATGTCACGAGCCGGCTTGTTCCAATCAAGGCGCTCCTCTTCTGGACTAATATTTGGCGAAAACGTTACCTGACTGGCATCTTGAGGAACAGGTTTGATTTCTCCAGCAATATAGGCAGGCAAGGTCTCAAGCAAAAGGTCACGACCCAAGACGGCCAATTTTTCAAACATGGTACCAACATTATCCTCGTCAAGAATTGGCAAGGCCTTTTGGCTAACCATGTCACCAGCGTCCATCTCCTTGACCATTTCCATAATTGTCACACCTGCTTCTGCATCCCCATTGATAATGGCATAATGAATAGGTGCCCCACCACGGTATTTTGGCAAGAGAGAAGCGTGGACATTCACCGCAAAATCCATGCTATTAAGCAACTTGCTTGGTAAAAATTGTCCATAAGCTGCAGTAACAATCCCATCAGCACCAAGCGCCATCAATTGCGCCATTTCTTCTGACCCTGACAATTTTTCCGGTTGATAAATTGGCAAGTCATGCGCCAAGGCTACTTCCTTGACCGGTGTCATGCGAATTTCTTTTTTACGGCCGACAGCACGGTCTGGTTGCGTCACCACAGCAACAATATCATAACGCTCATCTGTCAAAAGTCCTTCCAGCACAGTCGCTGAAAAGGCAGGCGTTCCCATAAATACTAATTTTGTCATATTCTTCCTTTTCTAGATTAGGTAAAATTCTGAGGTTCGTGATCGATAATCAAACGCAGGTCCTTGTTTTCAGGTTCCTGAGTCATATCAAGGACCCTATTAAGCGTCTCTTCCAAGTTATCCTCAAAACGGTATTTGATAATAATCTGATAATGATAAAGGTTATGTGTTCGGGCAATAGGCTTAGGCGTTGGCCCTAGGAAAGTCACCTTGTCTGACAAGTGCTCTCTTAAATAAGCCATAACCTCATAGCTCTTGCGGACGACAAACTCTTCATCCTTGTGAGAAAGCGTGATCCCTACCGTATAGAAATAGGGCGGATAGGCCAACTGACGGCGAATCCCCATCTCATAGGCATAGAAACCTTCATAATCCTGTTGCTGTGCAAACCGAATGGCATAATGACTAGGATTATAGGTTTGAATAATAACTTCCCCTTCCTTGTCAGCACGACCAGCACGACCAGCCACCTGAGTCAAAAGCTGGAAGGTACGTTCAGCCGAACGAAAATCTGGTAAATTAAGCGATGTATCTGCATTCAAGACCCCTACCAAGGTGACATTGGGAAAATCCAAGCCCTTGGCAATCATCTGAGTCCCAAGCAAAATGTCAGCCTTACCATTTCCAAAAGTCTCTAAGAGTTTCTCGTGAGCACCTTTCTTACGTGTCGTATCAACATCCATACGAATCACTCTGGCTTCTGGCAAAAGTTCCGTTAACTGGTCATAAGCCTTCTGTGTCCCAGTCCCATAATAGCGAATCTGACGACTCTGACAGTTGGGACAGACATGTGGTATTGCTTTTTGAAAATCACAATAGTGGCAATTCATGGTCTTGCTATCCATGTGCAAGGTCAGTGAAATATCACAATTCGGACAATCATCCACATAGCCACAGTCTCGACACATGACAAAAGAGGAATAGCCACGACGATTCAACATCAATACGACTTGTTCCTTACGTGCCAAACGTTCCCTGATTTTTTCCAAAAGAGGTGGTGTAAAATCACTCGCCTCTTGACGGCCCACAAAATCCTTGAAGTCCACCACTTCCACCTGCGGAATTTTAGCATTAGGATTAGCCCTTTGTGTCAACTCAAGAAAATGGTAAACCCCTTTCTGAGCTCTCGCCCTTGTCTCAATAGAGGGTGTTGCCGACCCAAGGACAAGCACAGCTCCATGACTCTTAGCCCTCAGCAAGGCAACATCTCTTGCATGATAGCGAGGATTGGACTCTTGTTTATAAGTAGCCTCATGTTCCTCATCGATAATGATTGCCCCGATATTGTCCAAAGGAGCAAAGATAGCAGAACGCGCTCCTACCACAACCTTGGCCTGACCAGATTTAACCTTACGCCACTCGTCAAATTTCTCACCGTCTGACAAGCCTGAATGCATAATCGCCACCAAGTCCCCAAAACGTGAAATGAAACGATTGGTCATTTGGGGTGTTAGGGAAATCTCTGGCACCAAGACAATAGCAGTTTTACCCATTGCCAGGGTCCTCTCGATAAGATGCAGGTAAACCTCTGTCTTACCTGATCCCGTTACCCCTTCCAATAAGAAAGGTTTGCCACCTTGTCCAATCTGACGCGTCATTTCTTCAACCGCATGCGCCTGTTGGGCATTAAGCTCAAGAAAATCTGTCTTTTCTACCTTTTCAAAGTAGCTATCGGCACGATTGACCTCAACTTCGGTGATGACCAAGGCACCAGCTTCAATGAAAAACTTAACCACATCTCGTGAAAAAAGCTTGTGGAGATCCGTCAACTTGCCAGACTCACTCTTTTCTAGCAAGAAGTCTCGCATCTCCAATCGTTTCTTAGCCCTTTGCGAAATAGCCAAAGTCTCGAGAATACCCTTTTGAACACTATAGTGCTTCTCAGTCTTGATATTCTGCTTATCTTTAGCAAGGTAATCAACCGTTACACGCCCAGACTGGACCAGACGAGGAATGGCTTGACGTTGTACCTCTGACAACTGCGAGAAAAGAATATGATTCTGCCCTTGAAGGAGAGTCTCTTTTTCCTCTTCACCCAGTTTATCAGTTGCCATGATAACCTTATCGTACTGCGAATTAAGGAGACCAGGTAGCATTGACTTCAAGATGGAAATCTTATAAGAAAAGACTGTATGTCGCATCTGATTAGCCAAATCCAGCTGTTCCTGATTAAGCACTGGCTCATAATCTAAAAGCTCAGCGATGGGTTTTAGTTCAGGAAGATCTCTTAAATTTTCCTGCTCTTCCAAGCCAATAATAAAACCTTGAAGTAGACGATTTCCTTTACCAAAAGGCACATGAACCCGCATACCGATGGCGATTTGTTCTTGCATGGCTTCCGGTACCAGGTAACTATAAGGTCTGTCCGTCTGCATCAGAGGAACGTCGACAATAATATGTGCTACTAAAACCATAAATCTCCTCCTGTCACTTCCTTAAGACCAGTATCTTCCAAGCTCAAGAAAATATGAGCTGCCTATTATCGTCATAAAGAAGGAAGCTGAGACACTATGCCTCAGCTCCCCTCTCCTCATAAACCAAAGCAAGACTTTGATTTTAGATCTTATCGCCTTCTTCTTTTTCTTTAGCGATTTGTTCTTTGATTTTACGTTCTTCTTCCTCAGCAGCAAGACGTGCTTGAATCACTTTCAAACGTGCCAATTCACGTTTAGATTCTGGATCTGGGTGGATAGTCACATTACCAGATTCAATCTCTTCAAGGGCTTGAAGGGTTGGTTTTACTGACGTAAACTCTTGAGTTGGTTCAGCACCAGCGACCAATTCGTGGGCACGTTTGGCTTGCAAAATAACCAATGAATATTTTGAAGGCACTTTATCCAAAAGTTTGTCAATAGAGGGTTTCAACATCATAATTCTATACCTATTTCTAATTTATTTATCTGATAATTTCTTTTCAGAAATCATATTACGATAGCGGCCAATCACACGGTCAACTCGGAAGTGTTCTGCTTCAATAACACGTTTGACGCGTTCAGCAGCCAAAGGCACTTCGTCATTAACAATGGCATAATCGTATTCGCTCATAAGAGCAATTTCTTCACGCGCACGCTCGATACGTTGAGCAATAACTTCCTCAGAATCTGTCCCACGACCAACCAAACGCTCTTGAAGCTCGTTCAAATCCGGTGGTGTCAAAAAGATGAAGACAGCATCCGGGACCTTTTTCTTAACCTGAAGGGCACCTTGAACCTCGATTTCAAGGAAAACATCAATACCTTTATCCAAGGTTTCATTGACATAAGTCAAAGGTGTTCCGTAGTAGTTACCTACATACTCAGCATATTCCAACATTTGACCATTACGAATAAGCTCTTCAAATTCCTCACGTGAACGGAAGAAATAATCCTTCCCATCAACTTCACCAGGACGCTGAGCACGTGTGGTCATTGATACTGAGTATTCAAATTTGTGGTCAGGTGTTGAAAAAATCTCCTGACGAACAGTTCCTTTTCCGACACCCGAAGGCCCTGAAAAAACAATCAAAAGTCCACGTTCAGACATGTCTTCTCCTTAAACTAAGATTAAAAATCTTCTTATGACTCACCTTAAAAAAGAGAAAGAAATCATCTCTTTTTACGGCTTAGGGGTTGTTCAGTGATTAAGTTACAGCTCACTTTTCAGAGCATGCGTTTTTCCTTACTATTTTACCAATAAAAGTGACTTTTTTCAAGGTGAGGACACCATTAAAAAGAGTGAATCCTTTTTCCCAGTACTCACTCTTTTTAAACACTCTTTTAAACCAAACCAGTCAAGAGACCTTGCATGAATTCTTCTGAATGGAACTCACCAATGTCATCAATTTTCTCACCAAAACCAATTAACTTAACTGGAATATCCAACTCTTGGCGAATGGCTAGAACCACACCACCCTTGGCACTACCGTCCAACTTAGTCAAGACAAGACCTGTAAGAGGTGTGATTTTTGAAAATTCCTTGGCCTGACTAAGGGCATTTTGACCTGTTGAGGCATCCAAGGCCAAGAGGGTTTCATGAGGTGCTTCTGGAACCACACGTTTGATAATACGACCAATCTTTTCAAGCTCTGCCATAAGATTGTCTTTATTTTGCAAACGTCCCGCAGTATCAATCATAAGGACGTCAACTCCTTCAGCAAGGGCCTTTTCCATACCGTCAAAGACCACTGAAGCTGGGTCAGCCTTCTCAGCACCAGTCACTACTGGCACATCAACACGACGCCCCCACTCAACCAACTGAGCGACAGCTCCCGCACGGAAGGTATCAGCAGCTACCAACATAACCTTTTTGCCTTCTTGTTTGTATTTATGCGCCAACTTACCGATAGACGTTGTCTTACCAACCCCGTTGACACCAACGAAAAGCATGACTGTCAAACCATCTTGGAAATTAATCTGCTCCTTATAGACGTCATCCTTCTCGTAAATGTCCACAAGTTTTTCGATAATCAAGCGTTGCAAATCTTCAGTCTTTTTGACATTTTCAAGGCGAGCTTCATAACGTAAGTCTTCCGTTAATTGCGTTGCAACATTAACACCCACATCGGAAAGAATCAGCATTTCTTCCAATTCTTCGAAGAACTCCTCATCAACACGACGGAAATTCGCAAAGAATTCATTCAAGCGAGCAGCAAAACCTGTACGCGTCTTCTTAAGGGTACGATTGTATTTTTCTTGTTCTGTTTCAGTTTTTGAAGCCTGAACTTCTTCAGGTTTTTCCTCAACTTTACGAGTTTGAACAGCCTCAAAAGTAACCGTTTCACCTTTTTCTGCAGCAGCAGCTACCTGAGCCTTTTTAGCATAGTAATCAGCCATGACATCTGCGAAGTGGTTATCCACAGCGACTTGGCTTTCTTCTGACTCTGATACGCCCTCTGATTCACTTGAGGCCTGATTATCAACAGAAAGGTCTTCATCAGACCCTGCTTCACTTTCTTCTGTCACTGTAGATTCGCTTTCTTCAACAGATTCTGTAGACGAAATCTCTTCTACTTGAGTCTCTGACTCACTGAGCTGTTCTGCTTGACTTTCACTTGTTTCTTCACTTGTTGACAAGTCTTGATTATCAAGAGCCTCAGTTTCTGAAATTTCCTGTTTTGCTACAGTTTCCTGTGACTGGTTCTCCTCTTGTCCAAATAATCGATCAAATAGACCCATTTGGTTCTCCTTATTTCTCTAGAATATATTTGTGGATGGCCTCAGCCACTCCAGATTCCTCATTAGTTTTTGTCGTTACTGCCTTGGCAACAGCCTTAACCTTAGGAACAGCATTTGCCATAGCCACACCTAGACCAGCCCACTCCAACATGGTCAAGTCATTTTCCTCATCTCCCATAGCCATAACCTGACTTTTATCAAGGGCAAGATAATCAGACAAAAGTTTCAAGCCTACAGCTTTATGAACCCCTTTGGGCATAACCTCAAGGATAATTTCACGAGACTTAAAAACTTCAAAATTCTGGTATAGCTGTTTAGGTAGTTTTTGAATTTGGCCATCCAAAAATGCTTCCTCACAGACCGTAACTACCTTATTATAGACGATATTTTCAGGAATGTCATCAATACTCTCCACATCAACGAAGGTCAAGGTAGGATTAGCCTGACGATAGAGAGAATGGTTGCCTTTACTTGGCACACCATAGACAATGCCATCACTGATAACATCCATCGGGAGCCCCAGAGGCTCAAAGACAGCATAAATCTGCTTTAAATCTTCTCGACTCATCTCTTTCTTTATGAGGATATCCCCATTATTACGCTGAACCAAGCCACCATTGAAGGTCACACTATAGTGCTCATCATCCAACAAGCCCAAATCTTCCAAGATATGAGTAATAGCTGGCAGAGGACGACCAGTCGTAATGACCACATGAATCCCCTTAGCTTCTGCCGCCTTAAGAGCAGCTCTATTTTCAGCTGTTACTTGCTTATCCTTAGTAAAGAGGGTCCCATCTAGGTCCAAGGCTAGTAATTTAATCTCAGACATCTGAGCCCACCAATCCTTCCATGTAGTCAAAGACTGCACCATCTTTATGGTGACCAATCACCTCATCTGCTACTGCCTTAATCTCATCACGCGCATTTTCCGTAGCAACCGCACGCCCTGCAAAGGTCAGCATCTCCATATCATTGAGATTATCACCAAAGGCTACAACATCTGAAGCCTGACGTCCCAACTCTTGACAAAGATGGTAGAGACCAAAGCCCTTGTCCACACCTTTAAGGATGATATCCATAGAATCAAAGCCAGTTGTCACTGCTGTCATATCCTCAAAAATCGTGTTGAGGTAGTCACCACGTTCCATGATGGTATCTCCTTGGAACTTAGCAGTTACCTTGAAAATATCATCTGTGACCGCTTCAAGATCCGTTGCCATGACATTTTCATAGTAACGTTCCATGGCCTTAAGATAGGCTGGATCTGCATCGTTTGGTGCATAGGCACCACGACGTCCCGACAAAAGAATACCCTCACAAGTTGGCAAGGCTAAAGTCGTGTCTGCAATTTCCAAATAATCCTTAGGGTCTAGCTTGGACTCGAACAAGACCTCACCCTTGTACTGAACCAAGGCCCCATTTTCCGCAATAATCGCAATGCGGTCCACAAACCCATCAAAGAGCTCCTCCAAGGCCAAGAGGGCTCGGCCAGAAGCTACGGTAAAAACGTAATCTTTAGCTTCACAAGCATCCAAAAGGTTATCTAAACGTGCCTTGTCATAGGCACCAAGATGGTCTAGAAAGGTACCATCCATATCTGTTGCTAAAATTTTCAAAATAATCTCCCTTCAGGTCGAATATACTTGCCCCTATTGTACCAAAAATAGGAACATAAGTTTGGGAAAAGCCAAAGAAATTAGAGAAAATATGGCATTTTACTTGCAAATTCACTATTTTAGTTGTATCATTACGGTAGTACAAAAATAATACTATTATACTTTTAGAAAGGAGTCTCTTATGGCTTGGACATTTGATGAAAAATCGCCAATTTATCTCCAAATCGCCTATCGCGTCAAACTGAAGATAGCTTCCAAGGAATTGAGTATGGGACAACAACTCCTACCTGTAAGGGAATTTGCTCAGGAAGCCGGGGTCAATCCCAATACCGTACAAAGAGCCTTCCAAGAACTTGAAAAAGAGGGGTTGGTCTACTCTGCCCGTACCTCTGGTCGCTTTGTTACTGAAGATGAAAAACTTATTGATCAAAAACGACACGAGATTGCTCAAAGTCTCATGAAAAACTTTGTCACTGAGATGACAGCCATTGGTTTTAGCTCACCTGAAATCAAAGCTATCATTACTGACTACATCGAACAAACAGGAAAGGACTTATAGACCGATGACTGATATT
>ERZ1023393.131-NODE-131-length-17783-cov-4.925485_pt1 | contig 17783 bp, 15 predicted proteins | sample MGYA00380503_ERZ1023393 | MGnify/ENA primary metagenome ERZ1023393 (study PRJEB33173, sample SAMEA4830379) | metagenome | study: EMG produced TPA metagenomics assembly of the PRJEB25223 data set... | reverse complement strand
GCTCTACTGGCGTAAGCTGACCACGCAGGGCGCGCTGGCCTCCATGATTACCGGTGCGGTTGTTGCCTTCGCGTGGGGTCAGAGCCCCATGAAGTCTGTGCTCTACGAAATGGTTCCGGGCTTCTTCTCGGCACTGCTCGTCGCCATCCTGGTTTCGCTTGTGACCTACAAGAAGAACGACGCTATTGACGAAGAGTTCGACCGCGCGGTGGAGCTCGCAAAGGTCAAGTAAAGAGTCTCTCCCCAAGGCCCGGGCCGCACACACGCGGTCTGGGCCTTGGTCTGTTTATAGGGTCTTAACCGACCAAGATACAGGCGTGAGCACAAGAGTAGAAATCGTTCCCCGCGCATCATATTCTACTATCGGAATATTATGCCGGGCGTGCCCCCTCCCCCAGTCTCGACGAGCCGCACCGCAAGCACCGTAAAATAAGGTCTATGACTGCACAACTTCCCGAAAAGGTCTCGGACATCTTCAACCCCGCCGACTGGCGCGTCGTTGAGGGCTTCGAGGACTTCACAGACATCACCTACCACCGCCAGGTTCAGCGCGACGAAAACGGCGAAATCGTACGCGATCTGCCCACCGTACGCATCGCATTCGACCGCCCCGAGGTCCGCAACGCATTCCGCCCGCACACCGTGGACGAACTCTACCGCGCTCTCGACCACGCCCGCATGACCTCCAACGTAGGTACCGTGCTACTCACCGGCAACGGCCCCTCCCCCAAGGACGGCGGCTGGGCCTTCTGCTCCGGCGGCGACCAGCGCATCCGCGGCCGCGACGGCTACCACTACGCCAGCGGCGAGACCGCAGAAAGCATCGACCCGGCACGCGCGGGCCGCCTGCACATCCTGGAGGTGCAGCGCCTCATCCGTACCATGCCCAAGGTCGTTATCGCCCTGGTCTCCGGCTGGGCAGCCGGTGGCGGCCACTCCCTGCACGTGGTGGCCGACCTGACCATCGCCTCCGAAGAATACGGCAAGTTCAAGCAGACCGACGCGACCGTCGGTTCCTTCGATGCGGGTTACGGTTCGGCGCTGCTCGCCCGCCAGGTGGGCCAGAAGTTCGCCCGCGAAATCTTCTTCCTCGCCAAGGAATACAACGCCCAGCGCATGTACGAAATGGGCGCGGTCAACGACGTGGTTCCCCACGCCGAGCTGGAGAACAAGGGTCTGGAGTACGCGGCGCACATCGCCCGCCAGTCCCCGCAGGCAATCCGTATGCTCAAGTACGCCTTCAACCTGCCCGACGACGGTATGCTCGGCCAGCAGGTCTTCGCCGGTGAGGCCACCCGCATGGCCTACATGACCGACGAGGCCGTGGAGGGCCGCGATGCGTTCCTGCAGAAGCGTGACCCGGATTGGTCCAACTACCCCTACTACTTCTAGTAGCTTCAAATGAACAGGCTCGGAGCCGGATTCAACCCTGAGACCCTCAGCTAAGAATCCGGCTCCGGCGCGTTGTTGGGCGTGTTATTGCAGCCCCGGCGCATGACATGCCCCTAGAGCACAGCCGCTAAGGACTTTCTATGATTACCACCCCCGTACCCGGGCTCGAGCCCCTACCCGCCCCCGGGGAGGATGCCCTGCACCCTCACGCGGTACGCTTGCGGGCCGATCGACCCGCCAATCCGCGAGCCCTTCTGGATTCTTTCGGGCGAATCTTCGCGGGGAACGATCAGGATTCCGTCGCCCTGCTCGTGGGTACCTCCGGTTCCACCGGAATCCCCAAGCACACCGCGCTGAGCGCCCGGGCCCTGCGGGCGAGCGCGGAGGCTACCGAGGGCTTCTTCAAGAGCGCGGGAAGCGAGGCCTCCCAGTGGCTTCTAGCCTTACCCGCGCACTATGTTGCGGGTGCCCAGGTTCTGGCCCGCTCGGTGCTGGCCGGAACCGAGCCAGTCATCGCACGCTCCGTGACCGAGCCGGTGCACTTTAGCCCCGATGTCTTCCTGCGGGCGGTCGAGCAGCTGAGCTCCACCCACCGCTTTGTTTCACTCGTGCCCACCCAGCTGCACAAGCTTCTCGAGACGGCCCGGAACGAGCCGCGCACAGGCAAAGAGATTCACGCCGCGCTCCGCTCCTTTACCGGGATTCTGCTCGGAGGTGCCCCCGCCAGCGCTGACCTGCTCGCAGCCGCCCAAGAGCTAGGGCTCAACGTCGTGACCACCTACGGTAGCGCCGAGACCGCCGGCGGGTGCATCTACTCCGGCCGGGTGCTGCCCGGCGTGCGGGTGGAGCTCGTGCCCGAAGAGGGCATGCCGAGCGTGCCCTCCGCGGGTACGGAGCTAACGAATGAGGACCCGGCACATGAGGATCCGCCGCAGGTTGGTCGCATCTGGATCAGCGGCGCGCATCTGGCGCAGGGCTACCTGGGCGACCCCGGTCGTACCGCAGAGCATTTCTTCGGCGCTGCCGACGGCACCCGCTGGTACCGCACCGACGACTACGGCCTGCTGAGCACTCACGCCCCCGGTGAGCCACGCGTTCTGCGTGTGCTGGGGCGTAGCGACGACATCATCATCACCGGCGGCGTCAAAATTTCGGCCCGCGCGGTAGCCGAGGTTCTTGAGAGCCACCCCGCCGTGCGCGAAGCCCTCGTGTGCGGTCTGCCGGATGCACGCTGGGGCTCCGCCGTGACGGCCGCCATCACGCTCGTGTTCCCGGCCGAGGGCGCGGCTATGGCCCTCGCCAAGAACGCGGAGCTACGCGAGGCCCTGCGGAGCCTCTGCATCGAACGCCTGGGTGTGGCGGCGGCACCCAAGCTGTTGAGCATCCTGCCCGACTTCCCGCTTACCAGCACTGGCAAACCGGACCGCCGCGAAATATACAGTATCCTGGACAGGGACTATCGGGAGGCCCCGCGCGGCTAGTATTCGCGCCGCGGTTCTGCCTCACGGCGCCGTCCCGTACCTCCCGTAGCCCTCCTCACCGCAAACGCATCAAACCTTGGAAGGAACCCCCGTGGCCACTGCCGCTCAATGGATTGAAGGCGCGCGCCTGCGCACCCTGCCGCTTGCCGTCGCTCCCATTATTGCCGGTTCGGCCGCTGCCTACGAGATTGGCGAGTACAAGCCGCTGTACGCCTTCCTGGCCTTCCTGGTCGCGTTTTTCCTGCAGGTGGGCGTGAACTACGCCAACGACTACTCCGACGGCATTAAGGGTACCGACGAAGACCGCGTGGGGCCCCTGCGTCTGGTCGGTTCGGGCGCAGCCAGCCCCCGTTCGGTCAAGTACGCCGCATTCGCGTGCTTCGGTGCGGCAATGCTGGCGGGTCTGGTGCTGGTGGCCCTGGCAAACCAGTGGTGGTTCCTGGCGATTGGCGCCTCGAGCGTCTTTGCGGCCTGGGGCTACACGGGCGGCAAGCACCCCTACGGCTACATGGGCCTGGGTGACCTGTTCGTCTTCGTCTACTTTGGTCTGGTCGCCACCCTGGGCACCCTCTACACGCAGGCCCACACGCTGACCCTGCTGGGCTGGGTGGGGGCTATCGGTATTGGCCTGATTTCCTGCGCACTGCTCATGGCGAATAACGTGCGTGACATCCCCACCGATATCGAGGCCGGCAAGCTGACCCTTGCGGTGCGCCTGGGCGAGCGCTGGTCGCGCGTCGCCTACATCGCAGAGATGGCCCTCGCGCTGCTCCTGACCGTTCTGCTGCTCGATCAGAACCCCTGGTTCATGCTGGTCTTCGTGCTCGTGGGCCCGACCGTTCACTCCTGCGTGACCGTGTGGACGCGCGGCGGCCGCGAGCTGATTCCCGTGCTGAAGCAGGCTGGCATCGTGGCGCTCGTGTACTCTGTGCTCCTGGCGCTGGCCGTGTGGCTGGGTTCGCTGGATATCATCAGCCACGAAATTCAGGTGTTCACCGGCTACTAAGCCGCCGGAGCCCTCCAAAAGTTTTGCTCCTTCGATACCGCACGGCGGCGGTGGATCAGTCCTGAGCTGACTCGCTTTTGGCGACGACCCGCGATATGTCATAGTGGTTCTATGTTTCGAGCCATGCTGATTATTGGTGCGGGCGCCCTCGTGGTGGGCCTGACCATCTACGCCCTTCTGGATGCCGTGCGCACCCCCGCGCGCGAGGAGCGTACCCTGCCCAAGTGGCTGTGGGTTCTCGTCACCCTGTTCTTCCCTGTGGTGGGTCCCGTGCTGTGGTTGCTGCTGGGCCGCCCCAAGCGGGAGCGCGGCGCCCGCGGCTCTATCTCTCTGCCCGGCGCGGCTCAGCGAGGCAGCACCCCCTCGATGGCTTCCCCCGACGACGATGAGGCCTACCTGCGCTGGCTCAAGGCGAAGGCCGAGCGCGAACGCGCCAGCCGCGAGGCGGAGCGCGCTTCTCGAGAAGCCAGCACCGACGCGCACGAGGATTCTAACCCCGAACATAAACGGCCCGAAAATGAAGGAACCGAAGGCGAACGTCCCGAAGACGACCCGAGCCGATAGCCTGGTACAGTTCCCCAATCCTTAACACAGGCTGCGGGGCGCATCCCTCAATGGATGCGCCCCGCAGCCTTAGCTATACCGCGAATAACGCGCGTGACTTAGCTTCCGGGAAGCTGGATAACACCACCGTACAGCGGTGCGGCGGGCTCGGAGTAGCCCACGAAGCGCGGCATCTCGTGCTCGAAGTCCACGGTGCTGAACGCGAGGGTCGTAATCGAGGCGAGGTTACACTCGCGGGAACGCGGGTCGTGCTGCAGTAGGCGACCCTCCACACCCAGGCGGGTAATCCAGATCGGCAGCTGGTGCGAGACGATGATCGCCTCCGCACCCTCGCCGCCGATTTCGTAGGCGCGACGAGCGGCGTCCTGAACGGCCGCGGCCATGCGACGTACCTGCTCCAGGTAGGACTCACCCCAGGAGGGACGGGCCGGGTTGTAGAGCTTCGTCCAGTGGCGCGGGTTGCGCAGAAGCTCCTGCGCGTTTACGTGCAGGCCCTCAAAGTAGTTATCGGCCTCGATGACGCGTTCGTCGGGCTGGGCGGTCAGCCCCAGCAGCTCCTCGACGGGTGCGGCCGACTCGAGGGTGCGCTGCAGGGGTGAGCAGACTAGGTGCACGAAGCGGGCGCCGTCTTCGGCGCGTGCCGCGAACTCCTCGGCGCTCAGACGCACCATCTGCCGACCCTTCTCGGACAGGCGGTAACCGGGAAGGCGGCCGTACACGATGCGTTCAGGGTTGTGCACCTCACCGTGGCGCATGAGATGAACTTTAACGGTGTGAGTTTCAGTCATGGGTCCAGTCTCTCAGATAGCGGCCCCCACCCCCAAACAGCGAAAACGCGAAAGCCCCGCTCCTCGTGCAAGAGGGCGGGGCTGAAGAAGCCTATTTACTTCTTGTTGCGGCGCTGGTGGCGGGTCTTACGAAGCAGCTTGCGGTGCTTCTTCTTGGACATACGCTTGCGGCGCTTCTTGATAACGGAACCCATAGGATTTCCTCACTTTACTCGTACCCGGCCGAGCCATTCGACTCGGTAGCTACCCGGGAATATGTATACCGGTATAACCGATCCGGAACGCATTTTAGGCACAGAAATACCCTGCGTTTCGGAGCGCTACCTACCTAGAGTACTAGGTTTGCACCCATTTTCACCATTCGAGAGCCGGTTTTGAGGAGTTTTTCCCCGTTTTTCCGGATCTTCCCGGGCCTAAGCCGGGCCTAAGCCGGGCTAAAACGGTGTTTCCGAAAGCCTAGCGACGCTTCTTCTTGGACTTCTTCGAGCCCTTGGAACGGCCCTTCGACAGGGCGGAGCCAGAGGTGTGAGCCGAAGAAGCGGCATCGGCTTTTTCGGGTGCGGAGGTTTCGCCGGGCTCGACGGATTCGACCGACTCCGCCTCGGAGCCCTCCACCGCGGGTTCCTCGAGGGCACCAGAATCAGCGGTAGCGGGCTCGGGCTCCTCATCGGCGGAGTCCTCGGACGCGGCGGCGTGGAAAGCCTTGAGACGCTCGGCGCGCTCGGCCTCGGCACGAGCCAGGGCCTCGGCGTCCGGTGCGGTTACCTTCTCCTCGGCGTCCTTTTCTTCAGCCGGTTCGGGGGCCTGCTCCTCGTCACCGCGCGAGGCGGGCTCGTACACGTCCACGCCGAAGAATCGCTTCATCTTGGACAGCAGACCGCGGCGCTCCGGCTCCTGATCCTGCTCGTGCGGGAGCATCGCGTAGGTATCTTGAAGCGTCGCGGCCGCCTCTAGACGGTTCGAGGGCTCGGCCGGGGGCTCCTCATGCGCCTGCTGAGCGGCCGGCTGGGCGGACTCGGGGGCGGCGGTCTTCTGAGCGGGTGCCTCCATGCTTTCGCGCGAGGGAGCGCGCAGCACGCGGTCGCCGGAGGAAGCGGCGGGTTCGGCAGCGCGGGACGCAAGCATGCTCGGGGCAACCAGGGTGCGGCTACGATCCACGGGCTTGATGATGGTGGCGCGCACCGGGGAAATAATCTGGCCGCTACGGCGACGGGACGTACCGGATGCCGCACGCAGAACCTTTGCGGGTTCCGCCGGCTCCTCGGCAGGAGCGGCCTGCAGGGTCCGCTGAGCGTCACGGGCATCGGCCCGAGCCGGCTCGGGGGTGTTCTGCGCGGAAAGGTTCTGCGCGGGCTGGGCTACCTGAGCCTGGGGAGCACGGGTCGCCGTGCGGGGGTGCGGGGTACCGAAGCTCAGCGGCACATCCGCGCTCACGGAGTGCGCCGGGCGGGCGGGGGCCTCGGCGCGCGGAGACTCGGCCTTCTGGGGCTCGGCTTTCAGGGGGCCGGTCTTCGAGCGGGCGGGCTGTGCCTGAACCGACTGTACGGGCTCGGGAGCCTTCACTTCGGCAGGTGCGGGGGTCGAAACCACGGGCGCAACGGTCTCAACTCGGGGTTCCTCCGCGGGACCATCCGAAACGGGCTGTGCATCGCCGGAAACCTCAACGTCAGCAACCGCAAAATCTGCATCCGAGAACGAGGGGTCATCGGCAATAGCCTCGTCGAAATCTTCAACCAGGTCGTCGGCCTCAAAATCCTCCAGCTCAACCGGGGCGAAGGAAGCCGCCGCCGGCTCACCGGGCAGCCCGTTCGCGGAGGTTGCTTCCTCCTCCAGGTCAATGCCCGCCTCGGAATACATGCCGCGTAGCTGGCTAATCACCAGGGCGCGAGCCGTCGCAGCATCGCCTGCCTTCAGAGCCTCGGCAATGGCACGGCTCTCAGCGCGCAGACGCTCCACGGCGCTACTCCACAGCGGCATGCGGCCAACCAGGGAGAGCATCGATTCGAAGCTCGGCTGACGCACGGACGCCAGAAGACCGACCAGTAGCTCGTTGCCGGCGCAACGCATCACCTGGTGGTGGAAGCTCAGCAGAAGCTCCAGGAAATCGCGGATGGACAGGTCGAAGTCTTCCATCTGGGCGAGGACATCGTCCATCTCGGCAAAGGACGCGGTCTTCGGATCAATACGCGCAATCGCCCAGCTCTCCAGCAGAATTCGTGTCTGCACCAGGTCACGCGTGGGGTAGCGCGAGCTCGACATGTGCAGGCGCAGGGCGGCACTTGCGGCGGCGGCAGGCTCATCACTCAGGTGAACCAGCATCTCCTTGCCACGACCGGTGTAGAGCTGCACCAGGTCCATGTCTTCAAGGGTTCGCAGGGCGTCGCGGGTGCGAGATCGTCCCACGCCAATCGCGCGCGCAATCTCGCTGTCCGTGGGCAGGTCCTGGCCCAGCTGAATATTACCTTCGAACAATTCGTTCTCGAGCCAGCGCAGAATTTTACGATGAATAGCCACGTGTATGCTGTCTTTCGCTTAAATGAGGTGAGTGAGAGTGGGTGTTTGAGGATAGGGGGTAGCGCGCAGGGCGCAGGATGCGTAGGCTAACGGCGGCGGCCACGCAGGAAGCCGAAGAGGCCACCGCGGTGTTCCTTCTCCTTGGGCTCCTGGGCGGGGACGTACGCCGAGTTGTAGGCGGGCATCGTCTGGTATTCGGGTTCGCTCTGCGCGGGCTCGGCAGGTGCGGATTCGGGTTCCTCGGAGGCTTCCTCAGAGCCCTCGGCCTGTTCCGACGCTTCTTCTGCCGTCGCAGAATCCTCTGCCGGAGCGACTGAGGAATCTTCTGCGGGCTCAACTGCAGGAGCCGCTACGGCAGATTCTTCGGAGCTCTCGGAGGAGTCTTCCACGGCAGTGGTTTCCTCAGCGGCGCCTTCCTCAGCTGCACTTTCCTCGACGATGGGCTGAACCGATCCGCCCACCACGGCAGCGGGATCGATGCCGTAGGAAGAGGCCGAGTCGAAGCCGTAACCGGAGGGCACGGAAACCGCGGGGCTCTCCGTCTTCTCGACGGGCTTTTCGCTCTTTGCGGGTTCCTCGACGGGTTCTGCGGTGGCAGGGGGTGCAACCTGCGCCTCGGGGCGGGCGGTGCGGCCCGCATCGTAGCCGTAGGAGGCGGGGGTAAAGGGACGCATCGGGGTGCTGTCTACCGCTTCCTCATGCTCGGGGATGGCCTGAGATTCAGCGTCTCGGGTGGTCGCGCTTGCGGTGGCGGGCGATGCTTCGGCGGGTGCCGGGTGTGCCGGGCGGGCGATGATGCGCGTGTTGGGGGTAATGTACTGGGCTCGGGCACGACGGATTCGCTCCTGCTCCAGTTCCTCCGCGGTGGGCTGGGCCTCGGCTGCGGGCTGCTCTGCGGACTGTGCCGCGGGCTTTGCCTCATGAGCTTCAACAGCCTTGGGCTCGGCGACCTTCTCGACTGCGGGCTCAGTGGCGACGGTGGCGACGGCCTCGGCCTTTTCTGTGGGGGCGTGCTCGCTAGACAGGGTGGCACCGCCGGGCAGGGCCACTGGCGCTTCGCTGGCGCGGCGTGCAATCTGAACCGTCTCGTTAATCCAATCGGTGACGGTTGCGAACACCTCGGGGTTCAGCGAGTAGAGGCGACGCTGCCCCTCCACCGTCACGGAGACGACGTCTGCATCGCGGAGGACTTTAAGGTGCTTTGAGATGGTCGGCTGGCTCATGCTCAGCTTTTCAACAACAGCACCCACCGTATGGGTTTGCTCGGCGAGGATACGCACGATTCGACGACGGGTAGGGTCCGCGATGACAGAAAAAACATCAGAATGCATATAGCGATTATGACATATAATAGGGGCACCTCAAGCTAAGAATGAGGGTGATGCGGAGAATCCCCTTAAATTTTTTTATGCCCTGCACCCCATAAGAGCCTCTTGAGCGTTCATTTCGGCTCGTCTTCTCTAGAAATCTTGACCAGATCCATGGCGCATGCTCTTTTGATAGCCACCAAACGTTTCAGAGCATTAGAAATTGGGTATACACGGTTATCACGGCAATTTTCTGACGGAATATTCTAATAAAAGAATATAGCGTTTCCCGTGAATTTCAGGAGGTTTCAAGCCTCAATAACCCTCAAATTCCCAAAGGCGCAGAGGCGAGCCAGCAGAAGAACCGTGGGTCTCGCATGAAGGCTCCCGCGTCGTGTGCCTTCGCTCCTGTCCATCGCCTCGGTTCTGAACGCCCGGCGCGATACACTAGGAAGGCACCACTTTGTGCTTTTCTCTATCCTCGCACCCGCATCGCGCACCCCGTCCACGAGCTCATGAAGGAGGCGCATGGGAAACATATTCCGTCACCCCCGGCGCCGTCCTCGACGCCGCTATCGCAGCCGCAACGGCTCGCAGAATCTTCTCAACCCCCGTTGGAGCTCCCTTAGCGGTATTCAGCATAAGTACCGCCCAGGCGAGCATCACGAGAGCTACCGCGAGCGCATCGAAGAGCTTGAAGGCCTGAGCGTCCTCGCGAGCGTCCCGGGTCTCAAACTGGACAGGTTGCCCGCGTTACGCGACCGTCACGAGCACTCCGGTACCCGCCGTCAGCCGAAGGGCCCTCTCGGGTTCAACCGGTACACTCTCGAACGCTTCCGCGATTTCATTGACGCAACCGTTCTATCCTCGCCCTCGCGTACCGCAATCGGCGCGTTCCTTCTGGTCATCATCTTCTTCACGCTTGCCCTGTTGCTGCCCATCTCTTCCAACGATGGGCAGCCGGCCCCCTTCCACCATGCCTTCTTTACCTCTACCAGCGCGGTGACCGTTACGGGTCTAACCACCGTCTCCACAGCCCAGCAGTGGTCGACCTTCGGGCAGGCCATGATTCTGGTGGCCTGCCAGGTGGGCGGTCTGGGTACTCTGACAATCACCTCTCTGCTGGCACTAGCCATCGGCCGCAAGATGGGCCTGCGCACCAAGCTCATCGCGCAGGAAGACCTGAACATCAGCCGTCTCGGCGAGGTCGGCGGCATCGTCAAGAGCGTTTCCTATGCTTCCTTCTCCATTGAGGCGATCATTGCGCTCGTGCTGATTCCGCGTTTCCTGACCCTGGGTGAAGACCCCTTTCAAGCCATCTGGCACAGCATTTTCTACTCTGTCTCGGCCTTCAACAATGCCGGTTTCACCCCGCACTCCGACGGCATTGTGCCCTACGGCCACGATCTTTTCTTGCTCATTCCTATCTGTTGCGGCGTATTCCTTGGATCTCTCGGGTTTCCGGTCTTCATCGCAATTCAGCGCCACCCCTTCCGGCCTCAGCACTGGTCACTTACCGCAAAACTGACCACCGTCACGACCCTCTTCTTCTTCCTTTTCGGCACAGTCTTTTGGGCTCTCTTTGAGTGGAATAATCCCGCCACCATTGGCAACTATTCGCCCGGAGAGAAGGTTCTCAACGCCGTTTTTGCTTCCATCATGATGCGTTCTGGGGGCTTCAATCTTGTTGATATGAACAGCATTACCCCTGTCTCCACGCTCCTGACGGATATGCTCATGTTCATTGGCGGCGGCTCCGGCTCCACCGCGGGCGGCGTGAAGGTCACCACCATCGCGGTCATTGCCCTGTCGATTCTTGCCGAAGCGCGAGGCGATCAGAAGGTCGTCGCCTTCAACCGCACCATCCCCGAAACTTCCCTGCGCATCGCCATCTCCGTGATCGTGATGGGTGCTACCGTGGTGGGTGTTGGCTCAGCGACAATTCTGATTATTAGCGGCGCGGACCTCAAGGAAGTAATCTTCGAGGTCATCTCTGCCTTCGCGACCTGCGGCCTCTCAGACGGCCTCTCCTCCAACCTGCCGCCGGCGGGCATCTACGTTCTCAGCGTGCTGATGCTTATCGGCCGTGTGGGTACAACAACCGCCGCGACCGGCCTGGCGCTACGTTCACGCCGCCGCCTCTACAAGTTCCCCGAAGAAAGGCCCACCATTGGCTAGTGCACATAACGATCCCGTCCTCGTGATTGGCCTGGGCCGCTTCGGTTCCGCGGTGGCCGCCCAGCTGCGCGTGCAGAACAAGGAGGTCCTCGCGATTGAGAAGGACCCCGAGCTGGTGCAGAAGTGGTCGGGCGTGCTGACCCACGTGGTCTCTGCAGACGCGACCGATATCGACACCCTGCACCAGTTGGGTGCAGATGATTTCGGGTCCGCCGTGGTGGGTGTGGGCACCTCGATTGAGGCGTCCGTGCTCATTACCGCAAACCTCGTGGACCTGGGCGTGGAACGCATCTGGGCGAAGGCCATCACCCCCGCGCACGGCAAGATTCTGGAGCGCATCGGCGCGCACCACGTGGTCTACCCGGAGGCTGACGCCGGCCGCCGCGCCGCGCACCTGGTCTCAGGTCGCCTGCTGGACTACATCGAGTTCGACGACGACTTCGCCATTGCGAAGATGCGCCCGCCGAAGGAGACCCACGGCTTTACGCTGGCGGAGTCGGATATTCGCGCTAAGTACGGCGTGTCCGTGGTCGGTATCAAGTCCCCCGGTGAGGATTTCACCTACGCGGACGCTACTACTCGTATTCACTCGCGCGACATTCTGATTGTCTCGGGCCAGGTGGACCTGATTGAGCGCTTCGCGGCACGGCCCTAAGAGCGCTGTTAGAGCGTGGTGTTGGAGCGGGAACGCGAGGGCGCGGCGGGTTATTTTTCTCCGCACCATGGCAGTTATTTTTCCGACTTCACCGGTTTTGAGCGGCCCGCGTTTGAACACAACGTAAATAGAAAAACAGCCTCTTCCAGAAGTTCCAGGAAGAGGCTGTTTCTGTGGTTTTACCCAGTTTTCTGTTGCGTTACCCGGTCCGGGCGGCGCTACCGAGCGGTATTAGTCCCCGCTGGGTAGTTCCCGCAGGTTAGTCTTCGTCAGCGGTGTACAGCTTGCTCATTTCTGCCGAACGTGCCGCGCAGGCGCGCATCGCGTCCTCGGTCAGTTGGAAGAGGCCGCCGTCCACGAAGGTGTTCAGCGCACGCTCGGTGGTGCCGTTCGGGCTGGTTACGGCGCGGCGCAGGGCGGGCGCGTCCGGGTTAGTGTCGAGCAGGAAGCCCGCACCCGCAACGGTTGCGCTGGCCAGCTTGAGGGCGGTGTCTGCGTCCAGGCCGAGCTTCTCGCCAGCGGCGGCCATCGCCTCTGCGAGCAGGAATGCGTAGGCCGGGCCGGAGCCGGAGACGGCGGTGACCGCATCCATCTGGTCCTCGCGGACCTCAACGACCGTGCCGACGGTGCCCAGGACCTCTTCGACGAGCTTCTTCTGCTCGTCCTTCACGGTGTCAGTAGTGGAGATTGCGAGCACGCCCTTGCCCACGGAGGAGGGGGTGTTCGGCATGCAGCGAACAATGGGCTGACCTGCAGGAAGGCACTCGGCGAGGGTTTCGAGGGTCACGCCTGCGGCCACGGAAACCACGACGGCGTTCGGGGCAAGGGCGGGTGCAATGTCGCGGGCAAGCTCGACGATGCCGTAGGGCTTCACGCCGAGCAGCACGACGTCCGCATTGGCGGTTGCCTTGTGGTTGCCGTCGGCTTCGCCGCCGGTGGTGATGATTTCTACCTTGTCGCCGAAGCGCTTGGCGAGGGCGGCGCGGGATTCTTCGGTGCGCACGGTGGCGCGGATGTGTGCGGGGTCGTGGCCGGCTGCGAGCAGACCTGCGGCGATGGAGCCGTTCATGGAGCCGGTGCCGAGAAAAGCAATAGTTGCGGTCATCGTTGATCCTTCCGTATGTGGTGCCTGCGCCCGGCGGCTACTTTGCACAGTGCGCGGCGGGTGTATGGAGGCGTACCCTTCCAGCTTAGCGGGTGCGGGTGGTTTGGGGCACACCGAACCAACGCGTGAAAGCCGAGAGTTGATGCGCCGACCCCGTGGGCGAAGCTCGTGTTGCCATCCGGAACCGGGTTTTCGCGTTGCCCCCGTTGCTGAGGCGCAAAAAGCGCGGGCGTAAAATTAAATCGGCTTTGTCTCCCCCGATTTTCGCTGCGGTTTCCATCCGGTTTGCGCCACGGCTTTCGCCGCGGTTCGCGCGGGTTGTGAAGCCTCACCCAACACACAGCACGCAACACGTTACGGCCTCGATCTATGTCTTCTTATCCCCATTCACCCACGAATAGCCCCCAGAAGCCTGCGGGTTCCCGTTCTTTTCCGTTTCGCCTCCTGCTCGGGTTGACTCTTGCCGCGCTGGTCACGGGCATGTTCAGCGGTTTGGGAGCGCTCGCCCTGCACTATGTGCTGGAGTTTATGCAGGAGCTCCCGGTCGGTCACTCGGAGGGCCACCACCCGATGGTGACTGATGGTGCCGACCCTGCGCGCCGTGCGCTGGTGCTGGCAGCTCTGGGCCCGTTCGTGGCGCTGGTTTGGTATTACCTGCAGTCGGGCGGTCGGCGCGTGGTGAGCGTGAAGGCGCAGATTGCGGGCGCAACCGAGGAGGGCCTTAAGCCCCCGCTGTGGCGGCAGATTTCCCATTCGGTGATTCAGATTGTTGCGGTGGGTGCAGGTTCCCCCGTGGGTAAGGAGGTCGCGCCACGTGAGCTGGGTGCGCTGGCCGCGGGTCGGTGTGCGCGTCTGCTGGAGCGTATTGGCGGCACTCGCCCGGATGGTTCGCTGCTACTGGGCGATCGCGAGCGTCGCCTGCTGGTGGCGGCGGGTGCGGCATCCGGCCTGGCGGCGGTTTATCAGGTGCCGATTGGTGGCCTGGTGTACCTTGTGGAGGCGATGGCTGCGGGTCTGAGCCTGTGGTCGCTGTATGTGGGTGCGGTGACGGTGTGGACGGCGACGGTCACGGCGAATCTGGTGATTTCGAATGCGCCGACGTACCCGGTGCCGCAGCTTCCGTTGGATGCGACGACGCTGACGGTTGCGGCGTTGACGGGTGTGGTGTTGGCTCCGCTGGCGTTGGGTTTTAGGGCTCTGTCGCAGCGTGCGGAGAAGATTAAGGCGAAGGACCGTTCTCTGTTGTGGCGTATTCCGGTGGCGTTTGTGCTGGTCGCGGTGGTTTCGCTGTGGCTTCCGGAGATTCTGGGTAATGGTCGTCTGCTGACTCAGCACACGTTTAATGTGTCGTTGGATGCGGCGGCGGGTGGCTTGACCGCGGCGGCGGCAGGGTACGTGTTGGCGTTGTGCGTGGCGAAGGCTGCCGTGGTGCTGTTGAGCCTGCGTTTCGGTTCTTATGGCGGTACGTTGACGCCGGGTTTGGCGTTGGGTGCGGCGGCTGCGTTTTGTGTGGCGGCGCTGGTACTGTGGGCGTTCCCTGCTTTGGGTGGGGTGCCGGGTGGCGCGTCGATGGTGTTGTATACGGCGGCATTGACGGGTACGGCGGCGTTTTTGGGTATTTCGATGAATGCGCCGTTGTCTGCGTTGACATTGTTGATTGGTTTTACGGGTCAGGGTGCGAGTGCGTGGCTGCCGATGGCGGTTGCGGTGGGTACGGCGGTGCTGACCCGCTGGGCGTGGACGCGGGCGTTCGGCGCTAAGAAGTAGGCTCTGACAGGTAGCGGGCGGCCCCGGATGCGTGTGCGTCCGGGGCCGCCTACTTTTAGATGAAGACGCTGGCCTATCCACGAATTCTGCAATGTACACAGATTTACTTGATATATAAACTATTAAGAATCCCAAATAATGGCCAGCCGCCATCAACGCCTTCAAAAGAATGCAAACGATGGCAAACATGCGGTATGGTGGATAACACAGTGTTTTAATAGCGCATTGATGCGCCTATTGGACACACGACGGGGCTGACCCTCTTCCGGCGGTCGACTCGACCTGTGAAAACCAGCCCGACAGGCACATATACAACACACCATCACCGATGATAGGAGCACACCTTCTATGGATTCGACCATTCTCAACCGCCGAACCCTGCTGGGCGGCGGCGCACTTGTGGGGCTGGGCGCCCTGCTTGCAGCGTGCGGCCAGCAGGCAAATAACGAGGCGGCAGCCACCGCAACCGCGGCGCCGAGCGAGACAGCGGCGGCTTCTGCTGCGGCATCTGAGTCGCCTTCAGCGAGTGCTACTCCGTCTACTGTTCGAGGCTACTCGGGCGGTTCCAAGGCACCGGATGGTGAATACCGCCCGGCGGACGGCAAGGGTCCTGCTCAGAATGTACCGAAGCCTAACGCCCCTGAAGAGGGCTACCGCGAGAAGTCTATTGAAGGTATCCGTAAAACGATGGACGCTTGGGTTAAATGGACTAATTACGGAATTCAGGTAGGCGATTTTACGGAATCCCGAAAATACATTTCCAGTAATTTTGAAAGTGAACTTAAGGGATATAAGAGCTTTGAGGACTTGTATAAGCGCGGCGGGTGGATTATTGATGGCATTGACAACTATGTTGCTGATGGAAATCCGTGGTCTGAGGATGGAGAAACCTATTTTTGGAAGGCGTATCGCGAGTGGAATTATATAACTCTTGTGGAGCCTACAGGAGAATGGCACCGAAACCGCAATATCCAGAAGGATAATGACACCTGGAAGTTTGAATTTAAGTACTCCGACTCTTCATGGAAAATTATCGGTTACAAACAGGTAGAAGACTAAAATAATGAACAAAATAATAAAATGCAGTGGGATTTTTTCTCTATCTTGCATTCTAGGATTTTGCGGTACCACTAACGTTGATGCATACGTTATTACTGCACCTTGTTCTGACACATCAGCTAAAGTTTGTCAAATCGAAGTTGAAACGACTACTTCACGAGGCAGCAAAGATGGTTACGATGAGAAAAATGCAGATGTAGATAATGCTAACCAGGAGATTCAGCAACAATATACTTACTCCACGGTAAATCAGGGAAACGGCATAAAAGTTACTTATGCCAATGAGAATCCCAATATTATGTCATGCACAACCAAAGACGGAAGAACAGGAACATTCAAGTTCACAAATATGTCGCTTGAATCTGGCATTCCTGTAGACCGCGGAACTCTCAGAAGTCCTTCCTCAGCATCCTGCATCCCCGACAATGCCCGCACCCTCACCGGTACCAACAACCCCGGCCCCACCGGCCCCACCTACGAAGAAGTCATGGAGGAAATCCGCCACGCTGCAGAATCCCTAGAACCCAGCAAGCCCACCCTCCACCAGTCCTACAACAACCCCGCAGGCACCGGCCGGCCAGAAGGCGACCCCAACGTCTACAAAGGCGACAACATCAACTTCTACGTCGACGACGGAGGCCCCTACCGCCTCGAAGCAGACATGCTCGCCGGACACGTCGAAATTGAACTCATGCCCTCCTCCTACGTCATCGAGTACGGCAACGGCGATACAGACACCAACTACACCGCAGGCAAACCGGTCACCACCTACCCTCGTGAGCGTCCGCGCCAAACGGAAACCAGCTACGCCTACCAGCGCTCTGGTAACTTCCACGCGTACGCGACCGTGCACTACACGGCTCGTTTCCGTGTGGATGGTGGCCCGTGGCAGATGATGATGGTGACCCCACAGGCAACCAGTGACCCGCTACTGGTGCGTGTCTGGTGGGTTGATGTGGGCCGCGTAGCCGGTGATTGCAGCTACGACGACACCAGGTGGGGTTGCAAGAATGATCCGACCATGGGCAAGCCGGATAACCCGAACCCACGCCTTCGCAAGGCCGATATCCGTACCGGTCAGCGCTGGCACCTGAACGATAATGGCGACGGAGACACAGAGTATCCGTTGCACCGCGACTGGCCTGATATGTAAACCAACCCTGACCCAACATATAAATAACCGCAACAGGCGGCCCCGAATGTTTGAACATTCAGGGCCGCCCTGATTTGTTGCACCGAAGAACTGCCTTAAATTTGCTTTGACGGCTTTGAAAGGAATAGCAGATAGACTCCGAAGATGATCTTAATCGCCGCGTCGATATATGCGATTACTTCTAACGGAATGTTGGTAAAAATATATCCTGCAAACACGTTGATGGCACAGATAAGACCCAGATATATCATTGACTTTCCATGCACAAAATAGTATGGGAAGAAATGCAGTGCGGTTGCCATCAGCGCTCCCAGCCAAATCAGTCTCCAATTTTCAGTTGCGAAGAATGGGCCGCCCAGCAAAACCATCAAGACAAACAATAGAATAACGGCACGTGAAGATACTTTCTTTTGAAATTCGCTCGAAGGGCCATCGGATAGCCTATTCAGCACCTTCTTGTTCATGTTGATCGAGAAAAAGCTAATAACATAGCCAATGCTGAATACTTGCATATTTATTATTTGCTTTCCTCCGGTCATGGTGGCTATTGCTATAACTGCCGCTACCACAATTAGCCACAGGCCACATGCCCTCTTATAGTTAAATTCTAACTTTTCGTCTTTGTTATAGTTTAGAAAAGTCATCGACACCTCCAATAGCCTCTCGTAAAGTCACTTCTCTTACTACGTCACTAAATTTTAATATGAAAAAATTCTGCAATAAATCAATATAATCCAGTTCTTCTGCCCGTTAATTACATCCTCTGTAATTATATCAAAATGACAATAGAGAATTCATCAAAAACAACAAAAAA
>ERZ1023393.125-NODE-125-length-18376-cov-619.087768_pt1 | contig 18376 bp, 19 predicted proteins | sample MGYA00380503_ERZ1023393 | MGnify/ENA primary metagenome ERZ1023393 (study PRJEB33173, sample SAMEA4830379) | metagenome | study: EMG produced TPA metagenomics assembly of the PRJEB25223 data set... | reverse complement strand
ATTTAAGCGATAAAGCAATTTCAGAAGCACAATGGCTCACTATTTACAAAGAAAATAATCAGCCGTTCTATGTAGCAAATCTTCCAGCATTACAATTTGGAAAAAGTATTCAAGTCGATATTATTGGGACTTCAATTCATTTTTCTGACGGTACCCAAATTGGTCTAGTTTCAGAACAAAAATAATCCTATAAAAAATGCCTGTGTAAAACAGGCATTTTTTTATCCGCACTTTTAAGCAATTCGCTCAAAACCAGCTTTCAAATCTGCAATTAGTTCATCCACATTTTCAAAACCAATATGCACACGAATTAATGAACCTGTAAGATTACGTTTAATATTTGGACGAATATGTGCAATTTCTTCTGGTTGATTACAAAGAATTAGAGACTCAAATCCTCCCCATGAATAAGCCATAGCGAACAGTTGAAAATGATCCATAAATTTTGATACTTGCTCTGAAGTTAATCGCTGGGTTAATTCAAAAGAAAATAAACCACTGCTTCCACTAAAATCACGTAAAAAGAATTCATGACCAGGGCAACTTGGTAAAGCTGGATGATACACAGTTTTTACTTCTGGTTGCTCACTCAACCATTTTGCCACTTTAATACCGCTTTCCTGATGTTGTTTTAATCGTACCCCCAATGTACGGATACCACGAGCAGTCGTATAAGCAGAATCTGCATCAACCATTTGCCCCATTAAATAGGAATGTTCTCTAAGTTGATCCCAAGTTCGCGCATTCGCAACGGCAGTACCAATCATAATATCTGAATGACCCACTAAATATTTCGTACCCGCCTGAATAGAAATATCAATATCATGCTCTAACGCTTTAAATAGAACACCAGCCGACCAAGTATTATCAATCATAATCACAATATTAGGGTTCACCTTTCTTGCAGCCTTCACAATAGTCGGAATATCGGGAATTTCCATTGTAATAGAACTCGGTGCTTCTAAGAAAAGTACTTTTGTATTCGGTTGAATAAGCGTTGCAATATCTGCACCAATAAGAGGATCGTAATAAGTTATATCGATCTGCATTTTTTTCAGCACAATATTACAGAAATTTTGGGTTGGCTCGTAAGCTGCGCCACTCATTAACACATGGTCGCCAGTTTTAACAAAAGAAAGAATCGAATTAGTTACTGCTGCTGTACCACAAGGATAAAGATAACAACCTGCCCCCCCCTCCATTTCGCACATTAAATCTTGTAAAGCAAAATGTGTTAGCGTCCCTCTTCTGCCATAAAATAATTCGCCTTTTGCTCTACGTTGAGTAGCGTGTTTTTTATCTTCAATACTGTCAAATAGTAATGAAGAAGCTCGCTGTAAAACAGGGTTTACCGATCCTTGTGAAAAACGTTTTTGACGACCAGAATGAATAAACATTGTTGAAAGATCATATTTTGTTTGCATATATTTCCTTATTTAAATTAACTTATAGGGCAAAAATAACTATGGTTTCAATTCCTATCCGCACCTGATTTTACTTCATCTGCGGTATTAGGCAATGGAAAAAATAAAGAGAAAACAACAAATAATTCTGACGTCTACACAGAATCCCTAAAATAGATGCTAACGAGCTTTAATTTTATCAATTATTTATAAAAAGCGACCTTAGGTGGCTTTTTTTATCATCAGAGATAATTTAGAATAAACCATCTTTAGCTAAAGTGCGGTCAATTTTTCTATGAAATTCAATATCCCAATTTTCCTAACGATCTTTCGAGTCATTTTGATTCCTTTTTTCGTGATTGCATTTTATTTACCCATTGAATCATCTCCTTTCATCACAACACTGATTTTTTTTATTGCAGGTGTCACTGACTGGCTAGATGGCTATCTAGCTCGTAAATGGAAACAGACCACGCGCTTTGGTGCATTTCTTGATCCTGTTGCTGATAAAGTAATGGTAGTGGCTGCACTAGTTTTAATTGTCGAACATCAACATACATTTTGGATAACCATTCCTGCCATTATTATGATTTCTCGTGAAATTATCATCTCCGCATTACGTGAATGGATGGCAGAGCTTGGGGAACGTAGCAAAGTCGCAGTCTCTTGGTGGGGAAAATGGAAAACCACAGCGCAAATGTTAGCACTAGGCGGATTATTATGGCGTTATAACAACTATATGGAAATAGCAGCAATTATCTTACTTTATATCGCCGCTATTTTAACTATATGGTCAATGATCCAATATTTACAAGTAGCAAAAGGAAGCTTGCTAGATAATATTCAATTATAAATTTAAATAAAACACAGTTATTTTTTATGATAACCATCTATATTTGAGTTATTTTTAATCAAATAAAATATTTTTTATTTTTTTCGTTTGACAGCAATATATAAATCCGTAAAATACGCCCCGTTGTCACGCAGCAGTGCTGATTAGTGATAAATGCGGGAATAGCTCAGTTGGTAGAGCACGACCTTGCCAAGGTCGGGGTCGCGAGTTCGAGCCTCGTTTCCCGCTCCAATTTGCCCGAGTGGTGGAATCGGTAGACACAAGGGATTTAAAATCCCTCGCCTTTCGAGGCGTGCCAGTTCAAGTCTGGCTTCGGGCACCATCTAATTCCAAACCAATAATCAGTACCTAGTCCAATACTTAACTTTAATTTTTAATTATCGTTAGGTGAGGAATTATGGACTTCTCTTCTATTTCTAAAAAACCTTATATTATTACTGTCGCTTGTACTAAAGGCGGTTCTGCAAAAAGTACAAATGCTGCCAATATTGGGGCGTTCTGCGCTGACCACGGTTTAAGAACTCTTCTTATTGATACTGATACTCAACCAACCTTAAGCTCTTATTATGCTTTAACTGAAGAAGCTCCCGGTGGTATTTATGAGTTTTTAACCCGTCGTGATATTGAACCTTCCCATATCATTTCAAAAACATCCATTCCTAATTTGGATTTAATTCAATCAAATGATCCATCAAACAATGTAAGTCAAACTCTACGTAATGCCCCTGATGGTGCAATTCGATTTAGTCACTTAATTAAAAACATTGATAATTATGATGTTATTGTGGTTGATACTCGAGGTACTAGAGACATTACTGTAGATATGTCTGTCTTAGCAGCTGACATCCTATTCTGCCCTATTCTTCCACACATTCTTTCTGCGAAAGAATTTATCCGTGGAACTATCGGAATGTATCAAGATTTAGAAACCTTTGAATCATTTGGCTTCAAATTACCACCTCTCAAAGCTATCGCAAATTGCGTTGATAATACTAATGACGTGAAATTTGTACTCAATCAATTACACGTACTCTTTGAAACCAATTTTGATGAAAGCAAAACCTTCCTTGATTTTTCAATCCCTGCGCATGTGGCATATAGAGAAGCTGCAACTTATTCATTGCCAGTTTATCGCCATAGCCAAGCTGAATATTCTGTTATCAAAGAACTGTGTTGCTTGTTACTCCCTCAATTTAAAACACTTTTTGATAAACCAATGAAAAAGGAAGGCTAATATGACTGATAAACTTATTGCTTCTATTGAAGCGGAAAGTGCGGTCATTGGTGCTCTCATTATTGATAATGACAAATTTGATGAGATCGCAACTTTACTGCGCTCTGATGATTTTTATGTCTCAGCTCATAAAGCATTGTTTGAAGGTGTTAGCCATCTATTAACACAAGGAAAACCCGCTGATATTTTAACTTTGGAGCAGTATTTCAAAGATAAAAAACTGATTGATCAGATAGGGGGATTAGCATACTTAGCTGACATTATTCACAATACCCCTTCTGCATCTAATATCACTGCGTATGCTGAGATTATTTCTCGTTATAGCAAACAACGTCGTTTTTTGACTCTGGGCCAGTTTATTGTAACTGAAATGCAATCTTCAAAAGATGAGATTGAATTAACTTCTTTTGAGGAAAGTGTTGATAAGCAATATACCAATATTGTCATCGAACAAGAGACGGATGGTGTTGCTGATCTTAATGCAAGTTTCGAGCGAATCCTTTCTCGCATGGAAACGTCCTCTATTAATGCCGATCCAGTTAGTGGAACACCAACAGGCATTATTGAATTAGATAGAGCAACAACAGGCGGTCAACCAGGAGAACTTATCATTATTGCAGCTCGTCCAGCAATGGGTAAAACAACCTTTGCACAAACGATTGCCGCAAGTACGTTAGATAAATTTCCTGACAGCCCTATCCAATTTTACAGTCAAGAAATGCCCGCTGATCAACTATTAGAACGTTTTATGGCAATGCGCTCTCGCGTCAGCTTGCAATCTATTCGTCAAGCGACTGAGCTTGAAGAGGAAGAATGGACTCGCCTTGCTAATGCAATGGGGACAATTAAAAAAGACTGGAAAGGTCGTTTGCTAATTGATGATGAAGCTTCTTTAACACCTCATCGTTTACGCGCCAAAGTACGTAAAAACACTCGTCTATACGGCAAACCTAAAGCAATTTTCATTGATTATATCCAACTAATGAGAACCGGAAATAAAACTGAAAATCGCAATTTAGAACTTGCCGAAATATCCAATGATTTAAAGAAATTAGCCAAAGAAACTGGATGCCCAATTTATGCATTATCTCAACTAAACCGAGGTTTAGAAAATCGAGCTAATAAGCGTCCAATCAATGCCGACTTACGTGACTCCGGCTCTCTTGAACAAGATGCTGATGTCATCATTCATCTTTATAGAGATGAAATCTATAACCCTGACACAGAAGATAAAGGCATTGCGGAAATCATCATTGGTAAACAGCGTAATGGCCCGTTAGCCACAGTAAAAACACTGTTTCAAGGTCAATACAGCATTTTTGAGAATTTAACGACACAGGATAGATATTATGAATAATCCATTTATTGCTAAAAATAAAAAACAACAAAGTCAATTAGACGCGATTGCGAAAGGATTAAATGTTCAACCTATTAATAATCAGTCTGCTGCTTATCAAACAACAACAGCAACACATTATCCTGCGCAATCTAAATACATTACCGTTACGTTAGATAAATTACGCCCTTATGAACACAACCCTCGTAAGACACGTAATCCTAACTTTGAAATGATTAAAGAGTCAATTCGTCGTCGTGGTCTTGATCATAAACCAAATATCACTCAACGACCTGGCGAACCTTTTTATATCATCGCTGACGGTGGGAATACTCGTATTCAAGCATTAAAAGAACTGTTTACAGAGACTCAAGATCAACGTTTTTGGTCTATTGAATGCTTATATAAACCCTGGAAAGGTGAAAGTGCTGATAGTGTAGAAGCGGAATTAGATTTGCTTATTGGTCATTTAATTGAAAATGATACACGTGCAGATTTAACCTTTATTGAGAAAGCGTTGGGAATTCAGCAAGCGAAAGAATACTACGAGAAAAAGTTAGGAAAAGCACTTTCTTCTCGTGAACTATCTACTGAGTTAGAAAAAGACGGATATATCATATCTCATACTTTAATTGCCAAGATGGAAAAGTGCATAAACTTCCTATATCCATATATTCCTGATGTGTTATTTAATGGTCTAGGTCATGCGCCAATTGATAAATTGCTTGCGATTCGTAATAACGCCTTAGCCATTTGGCAAAATTATCAATTTGAATTAGATGTGACCTTTGATGAAATTTGGGGACACAGCCTAGCTCGTTGTAATGATGACCAACCGTTTCATATCAAAGTCTTCCAAGACCATCTCATTGATGAAATGTCATCTATGTTAGGTGATCGTGTAAGTTATGAAGTCCTTTACCTTGAAATTGATCTCGATGAGCAAAAATTCAAGAAAATGGCGCAAAAACAACACGAAATACAGCAAAGCGTACAAGAAAGTATCCAAGATGTTCAAGCGTTTAATACACCTCAGCCACAAGAAACCGTATTAGATACATTATCTCAACCTAGTGTAGTCACTACTCCAAAAATGACTACTACTGAAAAAAAATCAATACCTGCGCCAGTATTAAAGCAAGCAAGTGTTGAAATTTCTCCTTCATTTGAGAATGAAACAGAGGATGAAGAGTTTGATGAAACTAATGCTAATTCAGAAGGGCTTTCTTTTGATTTTGCTAAAAATTTAACTCAACAATTTGGCATTACTCCTGGCATGAGCATTCAGGAGCAACGCCAACAACGTGCAGAAGAAAATGGATTAGGCTTTGCTTGCGTAGGCCGTCAACCAGTTGATGATATTTGGAAAATTTATCCTGGTCGTCAGCATAAAGTAGAAGCTTATTCACTAGCACTCGACATTGCGGAAAGTGTTGGATTAACTGACTACATTGAACATGTAGTAAAAGAGCCTGTTGATTACACTTACCGCGTAAAACCATTAGATAAAGATGTGAGCGGTGTAGCACAGATGTGTTATGACTTCTTAAATTTATTACAAACAGATGTGCACCCACAGACATCTTTCACCTTATTACCGGAATATTTACTCAATACTCAAGAAATTGATGATACCACGCTAGTTAAATTATTCCGTTTAATTCGCCTCGTTCGCTATATTCGTTCAGAAGGAGATGCATAATGAGCATGTTCAGCAATTTAAACCAAGTGGTATTGAATGAGATTTTGGTTAATTTACAAGAAGGCAATATCAATGTTTGCCGGAACTATGGTTTCTCAAAACAAGAATTGCAAGAAATTGAAAAACTCAGCACAGAGGAAGTTTATGAACTGGCTAACACCAAAGCTCCCTTTGCCAAAGTTGAAATTAATCACGATGCATTTTGGCGATTAGTGGCTCGAGTACGCATGTCGTCACAAGAACGTCGCCTTATTGATCGCGCATTAATGTTAGGTGCATCCATCCAAATGCTCAATTCCTACTTCGGCTTAACCACTTCAAAAGTATCTGCTCGTCGTAGCCTACTTGGAAAACAAGAACCAATGGGACGTAAGCCAGCTGCAACCGAAGAGGAAGAAAAATTAATTTGGGACTTATGGCAAGAGCATAAAGGTGATGTTCAAACAATTGAATCAACAGAAGGACTAGAGCTGTTAATTTTAATTGCGGAAGAAACCGGTATTAATTTAACTGAAATTTGGAAACTTGTTAGCCGCTGGAATGCATCTTAAAAAACATAACGCCCAACCTAGTGCGTTACGTTAAGTTGGGCGTTATTCATATCGTTAGTAAGGAACTTGGGAAAGTTCATTGGCTATTGTAAAGATGTTTAAGCACATTGCAACAATAAAAATGAAATATTCTCAGAGAGAATTAAATTATGGAAACAAAATTACAAGAGCATGGGTTGCTCTTTTTTGGCAACCAGCATGAAACAGTTCCAACCCGTTTGCTATTTGATCCTTATTTAACATCAAGAGCAAAATTGGCATGGCAACTTATAAAATACAAAGCAAGAGAATTTCAATCAGGCATGTTCCCATCATACGAAGTGCTTGCAAAATTACTTTCAGATAAACCTTATGATGAAGCAGAACTCTCGCGTAAGCTAGTTAGCCAAACGTTGTTATTACTTAGATTAACTCGTTGGCTAACACTTTGTGAAACTGTACGTAATGAGCAAGGTCAAGTATTGGGTAATTTTTACATCCTTCATGATGAACCTATGCCAATCATTGATACGATTCAATTAAACCATGATTACATCGCACTCCTTGAAAAATCCATTCAGCATCGAGATAACTTTGTGCGAGGTGTAGCAAACCATATTGTAGAAAACCTGCTCTCGGATAATACTCAGTGGCATTATATTTCTCACATTGATTGGATGCGAGCTCGCCTTCAAGACTATCAAAAACGTCCAAAAATGGATATTTCAGAGCAAGAAGAATCAACATTTATTCAAGAAAACTTACTAAGTTCCAATAAGGAACTCAATGAAAAAACAGGGGAACTCAGTAAAAATAACCTTAGTTCCAAAATGGAACTCAGTAAAATCAAGCAGAGTTCCAAAAGGGAACTCAGTGCCCAAAATGATGATAAGTCATTGATTTCAGGCTTAGTTCCAAAAGGGAACTCAGGTTTTTCACAGTACAGTACAAGTACTAGTATTTATATAAATACGTACTGTACTGGTAATGTGGATGAAATTGACTGGCCGACTAATATTCAGTTTTCATCATTGGAAAAAACAGCAATTATGCAAGCAATGCGTGGACTTGATTTAGGAATCTGTAAAGCGATTTTATTTGAGCTTGAACAGCGTGTGGCAAAAGGTGAAGTGAAAAAACCACAAGGCTATGTAGTGACATTAATCCAACGTGCACACCGTGGTGAATTTAAACCATATTTGTATGAACAATTTTTGGCTACACAAGCGCAATCATTATCATCAAAAAATCGGTTATCACAACATGATGAAACTAGCTTAGTTAATAATGTGAAAGCCGATAGCGCAATAAAACCAATGCGAGTGCAATCTGAAGAAGAGCGAAAAGCGAGAGCTGATCGCATTCGACAATTTAAGGCTTCAATTTGCAATTGAATAAGCTGTATAAAAAGTGAATAGTATAGAAGGATTCTACAAAGTACAAAAATTAACCACTGTAAAGGGGCTTTACAAAGTACAAAAATTAACCACTGTAAAGGGGCTTTACAAAGTACAAATTTTAACCAGTGTGCTAGGGTTGCACGGTGAACAAAAATTAACCACTGTAAAGGGGCTTTACAAAGTACAAATTTTAACCAAATGATAAAAGGTGACATAACATGACAACAACATACAACCAACAACTTGGGCCGTTACGCAGTGAGATTACATTTACGCTTCATACCCAGTATGCAACTCGTCTTTGGAATGGTCGTGACTTAGTTAAAAATGAAGCAGGTGAAGTCGTTACATCATCAATTCTCAGTATTCCTAATGCTCTATCTCTATTGAGCCAAATTCAGCAAGCTGCTGAACAAGATGATCCTTATGCTGATGATTATCTACTTCGTTTTGAACAAAAAGTCTTAGGATTTCGTAAAGAAATGCAAGATATGACCTGGAGAATGGTTAATCTCTACAGTGAGAAAATCCCTGAAAACTTTCAAATTGAGCGTTGCGCCAATATTGCTCCGATTCAATACCCTATTTTTGTGAATACTCAGCTGGGTTATCAATTATTGTATCTTTTGGCTGACTTTGATTCGTTAGCTCGTACAGTGATGACCGCTTCACATATTGCATTACTTACAAAAGATGATGCGTATGATTGGTTAGAATCCGGTGCTAAATTAATTCGTCGTGCATTTGGTGTGCTTGAGAATTACCGAAATTCCGGTATTACACGCCAAGATGCGCTTGAAAATAACGCTCGCTATCAAGCTGCTGTAAAACGTATGAAATATACCTTAACGCCTGACGTGCTTTCCGGTACAACACGTGCAACATTTGCTCCAACAATTAAAAAATCATCACTTGCTGAATCAGATGATAATGGCTCTGTTGAAGTCCAAATTACAGCAAATAAAACTGAATAATGGAGATTGGGATTATGGATAACGTGCTCATTCCTTCTGATATGTATAAACAATTAGGACGCACAACCCCACTTAATGACTCGCTGAAACAGTTATTCAGTGAGTTAGACTCAGTGCAACAGTATGAATTACTAGCTGAATCCCTTGCTACAGTCCGTGAAGCTTTAATGTTGCAGCAGAATGAAATGTTGCAGAACGTTCGTAAAAGTGAACTTAGTGTATTACCTATTCACATGATCCGAGATAAAGCATCATCATCCGGTGGGACGTTTTTACGCTGGCGCAGTTTTCAAGCCTCTAAGACTGGTGATGCTGTGTTAAATCCGGTATTTAATAATCCTCAGTTATCTTCAGACTTACGACAAAAACTTGTCTCAGCTGAGAAAGAACGCATTTTGATTAATCTGCAGGTCTCCGTACTAAATTTTATGATGAGACAGGTATCAAGTGCGGTAGATAAAATTAAAGAGATAGAAGATCATTTATAACATTCACATTTGTGAACGTTGGATCTTCTAGTTTGTAATCGGCTAATTTATATAGTTTGTGATCGGCTCACTAAAAGGCCTTTTAAAGGTAAGGGGACAAGCCCCTTACCTTAACGAAAAAAAAGCCTTTGCCTTTCGTGGTTGTGTTAAAAAATCTCTGTGTTTTTTACTGAATTTACCCTTAAGGATTAGATGTAAAAAATGCACAATCTTGACAGTTAATTTTGTGATTTAGGAGAAATCAATATGGCTGGAATTAATAAAGTAATTATCGTGGGACATTTAGGTAATGATCCTGAAATGCGAAGCATGCCGAATGGTGAGGCAGTTGCAAATATCAGTGTAGCAACTAGCGAAGCTTGGACGGATAAAAACACCGGTGAACGTCGTGAAGTGACTGAATGGCATCGAATCGTTTTTTATCGCAAATTAGCTGAAATTTGCGGTCAATACCTCAAGAAGGGAGCTCAAGTCTATATTGAAGGTCGCTTACGTACTCGTAAATGGCAAGATCAAAACGGGCAAGATCGTTATACCACGGAAATCCAAGGTGATGTAATGCAAATGTTAGGTACTCGCCCTCAAAGTGCAGATGGTGCAAATAATTCTCAGCCAATGCCACAACAAGATGCATCGGCAAATACTTTTGATGATTCAATACCATTCTGAACTCAATCTAATTAAGGTTAATTGTGATGAAAAAAATAATTTTTGTTTTATCTGCCGTCGCTGCTTTAAGTGGTTGTGCTGAATTAAACTCATTGAATGATGCGGTTGGTAATGTTGCAGGTCAGCTCAGCAGTGTTCTTGGTGGGGGGAATAGTTCCTCTAGTTCTTCTGGTGTGGCTTACACTCAAAGTTCTCGTTCTCATCGCTATAACGTAGAGGATTCAATTACATCATCTAAAAATATTGATTCTCTTTACGTAAAAATTAAGCGTAATTTAAAATTCAAAACTAGGGATGAAGCATTAAGTGGATTATCCGGGTATGAGCGTCAACGTTACGAATCGCTTTTAGATGAAGAAGGACATGCTCATGAAGCGACTCCTGGGGTCTATTATCACATGGCAAATAGCTATGTTGGCGGTCGAAAAATTGACATAACGCTTGCAAAAGAGGATGGCAAGGTTAGAATTTCCTGGATTGCTTCCTCAAACGAGTCTGATTTTGCTCAGTTTGTTAAATCAGAAGTGATAAAAGCAATAAAATAATACGACAATATAAACATAGTGTAGGTAATCAATACCTCATTCTCCTTTGCCCCAACCTTAGTGGGGCTTTTTTTATTTAAGTTATTTTTAAATTTCAATACCGATAATAACGATTATTTTGTATGATAGATAACGAAACAAATTTGTTTTTTGAGATCCATCCAAACTTTTCCTTTTCCTCATATTGTTTAATATCTCAAGCGTTTACCCCTTGGTTACAAGGGGTATTTTTCTCCTGTAATAGCAAAATATAAATTAAGTGGCTCAAAATGAAGTGAAGATAATGGGCTTGCATACTTTGACAGAATTTTAGCTTTCTCTTTATGGTTTCTAATCAAAATAGGAAACTCCTTTACACCATTTGCAAGCAACCAAAGCGTTCTTGTCATACCATCATTAAGACTACAGCTTATTTCTCCATCTTTAATATGAACATTCACATCTGCAAGTGGAACCGGAGAATCTATACTGTTAGCAAATCCGTTTTCAGCATGATGAAACTTATAATCTTTTCTCCATGTTGACTCATCGCCCGCACATGTATTTTTATCTACCTCATACGGTGATCGCTGCCATAAAGGAAGAAACTTTTGAGCATCTACGATGACAATCATGTTCTCTTGATTAGCCATATTTTCAATATGCTGTGGATAACGCATATACACGACTTTTTGCTCTCTCGTTTTCATTCTAAAAATAATATATTTATCTCGACCTGAATATCTAAGCGTATCAACCATCACACCAATTGATGAAGGGGTCAGTTTTATCATGATTTACTCCTCAATTTAAAAAGAATTCCTAATTGTGGTTTATCTTATTACATCGAAAATATCTCTCAAATATCAATGAGAGAAAACATCATGAAATTATTTTTATGCGAAAAACCATCACAAGGTAATGATATTGCAAAAGTATTAGGCGCGACAAAGCGTGGTGAGGGTTGTTTATCAACACCTGACGGTCAGCTTACAGTTACCTGGGGAATTGGTCATCTAGTAGAGCAATTTAATCCTGAAGAATATGATCCTGCCTTTAAAAAGTGGGCATTTGAGACCTTGCCAATTATCCCGGGTAAATGGGGGCTTTCACCTAAAAAAGAAACAAAAAAACAGTTCAATGTCGTCATGAAACTTATCAAACAAGCTAAACTTGTTGTCATTGCAACCGATATTGATAGAGAGGGCGAAACTATAGCAAGAGAATTGCTGGATTTGGCAGGATTTCGAGGGCAAATAAAACGCCTTTGGTTGTCCGCACTAGATGATGCCAGTATTCGTAAAGCCTTGGGTGCGCTTAAAGATAATGAGGAAACACTACCTCTTTACTATGCGGGGCTTGCACGTAGTCGAGCTGATTGGCTTATTGGTATGAATTTCTCTCGTCTCTATACCTTATTAGCGCAACAACAAGGGTATCAAGGGAAACCTTTAAGTGTTGGTCGGGTACAAACTCCAACATTAAGCCTGGTTGTTAATCGTGACCGTGAGATAAAAAACTTCATTCCTAAGCAACATTTTGCTTTGCAAGTAATGCTTTCTGATGGAAATCAGCATTTTGCTACGCAATACGTTATTCCGGAGCAATATTGTGATCCTGATGGACTTTGTTTATCTGCCCAAGTTATACAAGCAGCAAATCAGCAAATTCGCCAATTGGGCCAAGCGAAAGTGGAATCAGTTGAAACTAAACGTGAAAGACAAAATGCCCCACTTTGCTTTGCATTAAGTGACTTACAATCAGAAGCCAACCGCCTTTATGGGCTGGGTGCGCAAAGAGTATTGGATATAGCTCAATCACTTTATGAGACTCACAAAGCGACAACCTATCCTAGAACAGATTGTGGTTATTTACCGGAGTCTCAGTTTGCAGAAGCTCCTCAAATTATCCAATGTTTGTTGCAATCCGATAATCGATTACAACCCCTTGCAGGTATGTTAAACCTTAATCAAAAATCACGAGTTTGGAATGATAAAAAAATTACTGCTCACCATGGCATTATTCCGACTATGATTAAAGCTGATATTAGCAAAATGTCTGATGAAGAATTAAAGCTCTATGATCTCATACGTCGTCGTTATTTAGCTCAATTCTTACCTGTTTCTGAAACAGATAAGACACAAATTATTTTGAAGTGCGGTCAACATATATTAAGTGCACGTGGGAATGTGCTTATTGCTCCAGGTTGGAAAATTCTATTTGGCAAATCACTTGATGAAGATGATGACGCACCTCAAGCCTTGCCGACGTTAAAGCAAGGACAAGTCTGTCAGATTTCTGATTCAGAAATAAAAACCTTACAAACATCACCACCTAATCACTTCACGGAAGGCACATTGCTCACCGCAATGAAAAATGCAGCTCGCTTTGTAACTGATGAGCGTTTAAAACAACGCTTACGAGAAACTGAAGGGCTTGGTACAGAAGCCACCCGGGCGGGAACGATTCAAGGTTTGATTGATAAAGGTTTCTTGAAAAAGAAAGGTAAATCACTATTAGCGACAGATGAAGCAATGACGCTAATTGATAATTTACCTCAGATGTTAAAAGATCCTGGTTTAACCGCACTTTGGGAGCAAGCGCTCAATCAAATTGCTGAAAGAACGCTTTCGCTAGAGGTGTTTATGCAAAAACAAGAAGTCTTTGTGCGGCATTTGATGGCTGATTGCCTTAAAAAGGGAATGAGTTTGGGGAATATTGAAATTCGTAAATGTCCTAAGTGCGGTGCACCAATGATTAAAAGAAATGGTAAAAATGGGGCTTTTTTTGGGTGTTCTGCTTATCCCAATTGCCAACATATTGAAAATTTTGATAGCAAAAAGAATACTAAGGGCGCGAAAAGTTCTAAGAAAACATCGAGTAAAAGTGTTAGTGAGCAAATTTCATCTTTACGAAGCTTATTGAACTAGGATTTAAGCGCCTGTGAATGGCGAGTCCTCAAAAATAGTGCTATACTAAAGCCTTCGTAAGACCGTTCGTGAATTGTCGGTTATCAATTCACACTAGCCAAAAATGATTCCAGCACGCTGAAAGGAATTTCTCACATTGATTAACGCTCCTTGTGAGGTGTGCCACCTAGTTAATCAGAGTAATGATGGAGTAACGCCCCAATTTACTCTCGACTTTTCAAATCGCTGGCCATTGCGGATTTTTAAAGTGTATTGCAAAGTGCATTTTGAAAATTCGCAATGGCTTGCTACTTTCTCCTTACCGGAGCCCACCGGTGAAACAATGGGTGCCCTTTGTGTCAATTTGATGCCACAGATATAACCGATTAATGGCCACAAGGTAATCGGATAAGGCGAGTCGTAAAAATCCGTATATGGTAACGAACGTATCAGTATTTTTATGAATCAAATTAGTTTGGCCTACTTAATTTTTATTTAATCAATCTATAGTCAAAACTATAAGGTCATTCAGGAAACTGGGTGACCTTTTCTTTTGGCTAAAATATCTCCAAATAGAATTTTTAATTTTTTATACATTTAACGTTTGCTTTAGATTTTAATAACAACAGTTTTTAAGGTGCTGTGAAAACAGCCTTTAAGAAGTTGCACGATTCTTGAGAAGCAACGCCTTGCCTTAGCGCAAGTAGAATCATAGCCAAAATTTTTTCCAGCACACTGAAAGGAGAATCTACGAATAATTCGTAGGTGTGCCACCTTAAACTACCCTTAACCTAAAATAAGATTACTTATTCTAGTTTAATCACAATTTAACCCTTGGCGGGAAACATTTTTCCCGTGTTGGGTAAGGATGTTTCTCCGCTTTTTTACTACTTAGGAGAAACATTATGTCTACTCAAAACGCACAACCAAAATATTTCAATCTTCATACTTCTGGCATTGGTTATTTAAGCGATATTCGCGAAATCAAGCCGAAAAAAGGAGATGCATTTTGGGCTTGTCGAATTGCTGCTCTTACAGGTTCTTCCGATTCTCCGGAATATCGTTTTTTTGATATGAACGTATCCGGTGAAGAAACTGTAAATTTAATCAAACGCTGTCAAGAAGCTGTTGAAGCTAAGAAAAAAGTCTTAGTTTCCTTTGTAATGAGTGATTTGTGGTATGACACATTCACTTATTCAAAAGACAGTGAATATCACAAAAAAGGTGATACTGGCGTGTCGATTAAAGGACGACTCTACCGTATTAACTTTATTAAAGTTGATGGTGAGTTGAAATATCAAGCAAAACGCCAAGATGAGCAAGGAAATGACTAACCTATAAACCGATGAAAGCCAACAACAAAATTTGTTGGCTTTTTCTTTACCCTGAAGGGGAAACTCCCCTTATGGGTGGTTTCTCCTTTTTTATTTCTATTTGAGGAGAAACCTATGAATACTTACGCTAAATTTTGCCCTAATGTTTTTGTTGCTAAATGTCCGGATGCTCACCAAAAAGGTGACATTATCATCTTAACCAGTAAATATGGTAAAGAGACTGAGGTAGAGATTCATAATCTCGTAAAAACATCTGAGGATGCGTATTTTTATTCCTTCACTCGTTGTGATGGTGTAAACAGTCAAGTTCGTGCAGAAAAAAAAGCTGAGCGTTATCAAAACGCGGCGAGTAATGCATTAAAACGCAGTGAGCAATATTGTGAAGCTGCTAATGAAGGTCGTGAATTTCTTCGCTTGGGTGAACCGATTAAAATCGGTCATCATAGCGAAAAACGTCATAGAGCCTTGATTGAACGTAATGCAAGACGCATGGATAAGTCTGTTGAAGAAATGCGTAAAGCAGAAAGTTATGACGGTAAAATCGCTTATTGGGAACAGATGGCAGGGAAAATTGATTTATCCATGCCGGAAAGTCTTGAGTTCTTTAAGTTTGAATTGGAAAAAGCCAAAGAAAAACACCAAGAGCTTAAAGATAAACCTGAATTGCGAACACATGCTTTTTCTCTCACTTATGCTAAAAAAGCAGTCAATGAGCTTGAGAAAAAAGTAAAATTAGCCGAATTACTTTGGGCGTAATGCAAGTCAGACTTTTTAAATAAAGTGGACTCTATTAAAACTATGTACCATTAAAGTGTGTGTTAATTTGACCGCACTTTCACCCATAGGGGATATATCCCTTATGGGCGATATTCCCTATTTTAGAAGGAATATCGAATGTTTAAATTAAACGAGCAACAACAAGCTATTTTAGAACAGGCACAGGTTATTTTAACTAAAGTGATGGAAGAAAAGCCCTTTTACCAAGGTGCACAGGAATTTACTGAGCCATCAATAGCTAAACTCTATTTTCAAACCATTATAGGGAATGAAGAAAGAGAAAATTTCGTGGTACTTTTCTTGGATAGAATGCACAGATTGATTAAATCTGAGGTGATGTTTCAAGGATCTGTTTCAGAAATTTCTGTGTCGATTCGGGAGATTATTCGACAGGCATTAAAGCTAAATGCATCAGCAATTATCATTGGGCACAATCATCCAACTGGAAATGTTGAGCCTAGTGATGCTGACAAATATATAACCAAGAGATTAAAGGAAGCTTGTGAATTAATGGAAATTAAATTACTTGATCACTTTATCGTTTCTGGTTCTGCGTCTTTTTGCTTTACTGATAATCATCTTATGTAGCTAACAACCTTTCACCCATTGGGGGATAACACCCTCAATGGCAGTGTTATCCCCTTTACTTTTTACATTTTAAAAATTTAGGAGAAACACTTATGTGTAAGGAAAATCGTATTTTAGAACTTGGAAAAATCTTCGTCTCTCGTCGTATCTTAGCGGAATTAACTACCGAAAAGATCAATGAGGTCATCTCGTGGCATCAAAATGGCTGCATTATCATGCTGGGGAATAAAGATTGGATTGAAAAACCGCCACATCCGCTTGCAGAAATTGTCATGAATTTCTATCAAGCAGATAATGGTAAAGACACCATTCAACTCTCTACTTCAGTAGATGATGACGGGAATCGAACAACTAAGATTTCTTTTTCTGATGAAAGTGAAGATGAGCAAAGAGGACACTTTGATCTGATGAATCCCCTAATGATTTTTATCAAAATCATTAAGTTAAGGTAGATACACATCTTGTCATATGATCAAATGGTTTCGCCAAAAATCAATAATCAGACAACAAAATGTGCGAACTCGATATTTTACACGACTCTCTTTACCAATTCTGCCCCGAATTACACTTAAAACGACTCAACAGCTTAACGTTGGCTTGCCACGCCTTACTTGACTGTAAAACTCTCACTCTTACCGAACTTGGCCGTAACCTGCCAACCAAAGCGAGAACAAAACATAACATCAAACGAATCGACCGATTGTTAGGTAATCGTCACCTCCACAAAGAGCGACTCGCTGTATACCGTTGGCATGCTAGCTTTATCTGTTCGGGCAATACGATGCCCATTGTACTTGTTGACTGGTCTGATATTCGTGAGCAAAAACGACTTATGGTATTGCGAGCTTCAGTCGCACTACACGGTCGTTCTGTTACTCTTTATGAGAAAGCGTTCCCGCTTTCAGAGCAATGTTCAAAGAAAGCTCATGACCAATTTCTAGCCGACCTTGCGAGCATTCTACCGAGTAACACCACACCGCTCATTGTCAGTGATGCTGGCTTTAAAGTGCCATGGTATAAATCCGTTGAGAAGCTGGGTTGGTACTGGTTAAGTCGAGTAAGAGGAAAAGTACAATATGCAGACCTAGGAGCGGAAAACTGGAAACCTATCAGCAACTTACATGATATGTCATCTAGTCACTCAAAGACTTTAGGCTATAAGAGGCTGACTAAAAGCAATCCAATCTCATGCCAAATTCTATTGTATAAATCTCGCTCTAAAGGCCGAAAAAATCAGCGCTCGACACGGACTCATTGTCACCACCCGTCACCTAAAATCTACTCAGCGTCGGCAAAGGAGCCATGGATTCTAGCAACTAACTTACCTGTTGAAATTCGAACACCCAAACAACTTGTTAATATCTATTCGAAGCGAATGCAGATTGAAGAAACCTTCCGAGACTTGAAAAGTCCTGCCTACGGACTAGGCCTACGCCATAGCCGAACGAGCAGCTCAGAGCGTTTTGATATCATGCTGCTAATCGCCCTGATGCTTCAACTAACATGTTGGCTTGCGGGCGTTCATGCTCAGAAACAAGGTTGGGACAAGCACTTCCAGGCTAACACAGTCAGAAATCGAAACGTACTCTCAACAGTTCGCTTAGGGAAGGTGCGATTTAATCAGTCATGACGATCCAGAGCCTGGATATCCTCCT
>ERZ1023393.118-NODE-118-length-19813-cov-4.404849_pt1 | contig 19813 bp, 9 predicted proteins | sample MGYA00380503_ERZ1023393 | MGnify/ENA primary metagenome ERZ1023393 (study PRJEB33173, sample SAMEA4830379) | metagenome | study: EMG produced TPA metagenomics assembly of the PRJEB25223 data set... | reverse complement strand
GCCATCTGCTTGGGCCGACCGCACTGGTGCATCTGGCGCTGCGGACCGACCACAATCACGGAACGACCGGAGTAGTCCACGCGCTTACCCAGCAGGTTCTGACGGAAACGACCCTGCTTACCCTTGAGCATGTCCGACAGAGACTTCAGGGGACGGTTACCGGGACCGGTCACCGGACGGCCACGACGGCCGTTGTCGAAGAGCGAATCCACAGCTTCCTGCAGCATACGCTTCTCGTTGTTCACGATAATCTCAGGAGCGCCCAGCTCCAGCAGACGCTTCAGGCGGTTGTTACGGTTGATCACACGACGGTACAGGTCGTTCAGGTCGGAGGTCGCAAAGCGGCCACCGTCCAGCTGATCCATCGGGCGCAGCTCCGGCGGGATGACCGGAACAACGTCCAGAACCATACCCAGCGGGGAGTTGTTGGTGGTCAGGAAGGCGTTAACAACCTTCAGACGCTTCAGGGCACGGGTCTTCTTCTGGCCCTTACCGGTCTGAATAATCTCCTTGAGAGCCTCGGCCTCAGCTTCCAGGTCGAAAGACTCCAGACGCTTCTTGATAGCCTCGGCGCCCATGGCGCCCTCAAAGTACATGCCGTACTTGTCTACCATGGAACGGTACAGAGCCTCGTTACCCTCGAGGTCAGCGACCTTCAGGGACTTGAAGCGCTCCCACACGTTCTCCAGGTGAGCAACCTCGCGCTCGTAGCGCTTACGCACGGAGGCAAGCTGACGCTCAGCGTTATCGCGCAGCTTGCGCTTCTCAGCAGCCTTACCGCCCTCTGCCTCGATACGAGCCAGTTCGGACTCAACCTCACGGCTAATAGCGTTCACATCGGCGTTCAGAGCAGCCTCAAGCTCCTGCTTCTCACGGTCGTGAGCAGCCTGCAGCATGGGCAGGTCCTCGTGGCGAGCCTCCTCGTCAACGCTGGTAATCATGTACGCAGCGAAGTAGATGACCTTCTCAAGGTCCTTCGGAGCCAGATCCAGCAGGTAGCCCAGACGGGAAGGAACACCCTTGAAGTACCAAATGTGGGTCACGGGAGCGGCCAGCTCAATGTGGCCCATGCGTTCGCGACGCACCTTGGAGCGGGTCACCTCAACGCCACAGCGCTCACACACGATGCCCTTGAAGCGCACGCGCTTGTACTTACCGCAGTAGCACTCCCAGTCCTTAGTGGGGCCGAAGATACGCTCGTCGAAGAGGCCGTCCTTCTCGGGCTTCAGGGTACGGTAATTGATGGTCTCGGGCTTCTTAACCTCACCAAAAGACCAACGACGGATGTCGTCGGCGGTGGCGAGGCCAATTCGCATCAAACCAAGCGAAGATTCGTTGGACATATCGGTCCTAATCTCTTTCTGTAAGTTTCTGAAGACTTGGGTTGGCGGGTGGGAACCCCACAACGCATGCGAGCGCATGCGGGGTTCCCCACCCTAGAAGGAGGCGGTGCTTATGCCTCGTCGACCGAGCTGGGCTCGTCGTGGGTCAGGCTCACGCCCATATCTTCTGCTGCCCGGAAGCCTTCTTCCTCCGAGTCGCTCATCTCAATAATCTTGCCATCGGTGGAGAGCACCTCAACGTTCAGGCACAGGGACTGCATTTCCTTGATCAGAACCTTGAAGGATTCGGGGATACCCGGCTCAGGGATGTTCTCACCCTTCACGATAGCCTCGTACACCTTCACACGGCCCGCCACGTCATCGGACTTAACGGTCAGGATTTCCTGCAGGGTGTATGCGGCGCCGTATGCTTCCAGCGCCCACACTTCCATCTCACCGAAGCGCTGACCACCGAACTGCGCCTTACCACCCAGGGGCTGCTGGGTAATCATCGAGTACGGACCGGTGGAACGAGCGTGAATCTTATCGTCCACCAGGTGGTGCAGCTTCAGGATGTACTGGTAACCAACCGAAATCGGATCCGGGAACGGCTCACCGGAACGGCCGTCAATCAGACGTGCCTTACCGGAACGGTTGATCAGACGGTCACCATCGCGGTTCGGGTTCGAGTGATCCATGAGGTCGAAGAGCTCGTCCTCGTGGGCACCGTCGAACACCGGGGTTGCCAGGCGGGTCGGGCCGGATTCCTTCGGGAAGTTCGGCATGTGCTTAAGCCACTCGGGCTCGCCCTCAATCGTCCAACACTGCTTAGCCAGCCAACCGGTGTGGACTTCCAGAACCTGACCAATGTTCATACGGCCGGGCACGCCCAGCGGGTTCAGGATGACGTCCACGGGAGTGCCGTCTTCCAGGAAGGGCATATCCTCAATCGGCAGAATCTTGGAAATAACACCCTTGTTACCGTGGCGGCCTGCGAGCTTGTCGCCGTCGGTAATCTTACGCTTCTGAGCCACGTACACGCGGACCAGCTGGTTCACGCCCGGGGGCAGATCGTCCTCGTCGTTGTTCTCGCGGTCGAAGATGCGGATACCGATGACGGTACCGGACTCACCGTGAGGAACCTTCAGGGAGGTGTCGCGAACCTCGCGGGACTTCTCACCGAAGATTGCGCGCAGCAGGCGCTCCTCGGGGGTCAGCTCGGTCTCGCCCTTGGGGGTGACCTTACCAACGAGGATGTCGCCAGCCTCAACCTCGGCACCAATGTGGATGATGCCGCGCTCGTCCAGAGCCGAGAGAACGTCCTCGGACACGTTCGGGATGTCGCGGGTAATCTCCTCGGGGCCCAGCTTGGTGTCGCGGGCGTCAATCTCGTGCTCCTCGATGTGAATCGAGGTCAGCACGTCCTCAGAAACCATGCGCTGGGAGAGGATAATCGCATCCTCATAGTTCAGGCCTTCCCACGGCATGTATGCCACGAGCAGGTTCTTACCCAGTGCCAGCTCGCCACCGTCGGTGGAGGGACCGTCAGCGATAACGTCGCGGTATTCGACGCGCTGGCCTTCCTTCACCACAACGCGCTGGTTGTAGCAGTTACCCGGGTTCGAGCGGGAGAACTTCATGATCGGGTAGGTGGAGACAGAGCCGTCGTCGTTACGGACGATAACGGTCTTAGCGTCCACGGAGGAAACCACACCGGGCTTCTTCGCGAGCACGGAGTCGCCGGAGTCCAGTGCTGCGTACTTCTCCATACCGGTACCAACCACGGGAGCCTCAGACTCCAGCAGGGGCACAGCCTGACGCTGCATGTTAGCACCCATCAGTGCTCGGTTAGCGTCGTCGTGCTCCAGGTAAGGAATCAGGGCGGTAGCCACGGACACCATCTGGCGCGGGGAGACGTCCATGTACTGAACGGCACCGGGAGCAACCAGAACGGCCTCGCCAGAACCATCGCCTGCACGGCAGAGAACCTCGTTCTCTGCGAAGGTGCGGTCCGGGTTCAGCGGTGCGTTTGCCTGCGCGATAACAACAGACTTCTCGTCGTCTGCAGTCAGGTAGCGGACCTCATCGGTCACGCGACCATCGGTCACCACGCGGTAGGGGGTCTCAATGAAACCGAAGGAGTTGATGCGACCGTAGGTTGCCAGCGAACCAATCAGACCAATGTTCGGGCCTTCAGGGGTTTCAATGGGGCACATGCGGCCGTAGTGCGAGGGGTGCACGTCTCGAACTTCCATGCCTGCGCGGTCACGGGACAGACCGCCAGGGCCCAGAGCGGACAGACGACGCTTGTGGGTCAGACCCGCCAGCGGGTTGTTCTGGTCCATGAACTGGGACAGCTGAGAAGTACCGAAGAACTCCTTGATAGCTGCCACGACGGGGCGGATGTTCACCAGGGACTGCGGGGTGATAGCCTCAACGTCCTGGGTGGTCATGCGCTCGCGAACCACACGCTCCATACGGGACAGACCGGTACGGATCTGGTTCTCAATCAGCTCACCCACGGTGCGGATGCGGCGGTTACCGAAGTGGTCGATATCGTCGATATCGACCTTCAGGGAGATTTCCTTGCCGTCGCGTACGCCCGGGATGCTGATCTCGCCAGCGTGCAGAGCGCAGAGGTAACGGATCATCTGGGCGATGTCGTCCTGGCTGAGCACGGAGGCCTCGGGGGAATCCAGGGGAACGTCCACGCCAAGCTTACGGTTCAGCTTGTAACGGCCGACCTTGGCCAGGTCGTAGCGGCGCGGGGTGAAGTACATGTTGTCCAGCAGAGCCTGGGCAGCCTCAACCGTCGGGGGCTCACCCGGGCGCAGCTTACGGTAGATGTCCAGCAGAGCCTCATCGCGGTCCTTGACGGAGTCCTTCTCGAGGGTTGCGCGGATGGAGTCGTACTGACCGAACTCAGCCAGAATCTTGGACTCGGTCCAGCCCAGGGCCTTGAGCAGAACGGTCACGGACTGCTTACGCTTGCGGTCCAGACGAACGCCCACCTGGTCGCGCTTGTCAATCTCAAGCTCGAACCATGCACCGCGGGAGGGAATCACGCGGGCCGAGTAGATGTCCTTATCGGAGGTGCGGTCCGGAGCCTTCTCGAAGTAGGCGCCGGGGGAACGCACCAGCTGGGAGACAACCACGCGCTCGGTACCGTTAATCACGAAGGTACCGGCCTCGGTCATCAGGGGGAAGTCGCCCATGAACAGGGTCTGCTGCTTAACCTCGCCGGTAGCGAGGTTCATGAATTCAGCCTTGATATACAGCGGTGCCGAGCAGGATGCGTCGCGGTCCTTGCAGGCCTCGACGGAGTACTTGGGGTCGGCGAACTCGGGCTCGGAGAAGGAGAGCTGCATGGTCTCCTGGAAGTCGCGAATCGGGGAAATCTCTTCAAAGATCTCAGCCAGACCGGACTTTGCGGGAACAGAGGTGTCACCAGCAGCCTGCGCGGACTCCAGACGCTCCAGCCAACGCTCGTTACCTACGAGGCGGTCGAAGCTATCGGTCTGGATAGCAAGCAGGTTGGGAACCTTCAGCGGTTCGTTAATCTTCGCGAATGAAATTCGGCGCGAGACGTTCTCTGCGCCGTTAGCGGCGTCATGGTTAGAGGTGCTCGAAGCGACCAAAATGGGGATCCTTCCACAGACATGTCTGTTAGCAATCAGCCTCCCGGCGACTTTACCGGCGACATGACGACCTCGGTCCCCGCATAAACGGTGCTCGAAGCTACAGATGTCGGACGGAAAACGTCACCTTCAGCCCGTGCCCACCGCTATATGAAGGCACAAAGGTTAGGGAAAGCGTAAATACTAACGATACAGGAAGAAATCTATTTTGTCTACCACACCCGAGGAGCGAGCGCAAACCTGACACAGAAATGTATTTTCCATCCTGTAGAAGAACCATACACGGATGGTCGCCGGCCGGTTCTCAAGGGCTCATCCTCCTGAGAACCCGCCCGCTACCGCAAGGAACCTAGCACTCCACCACGTTAACAGCCAGGCCGCCCATCGAAGTTTCCTTGTAACGGTGCGACATATCCAGACCGGTCTGGCGCATCGTCTCAATCACCTGATCCAGCGACACACGGTGCATACCATCTCCGCGCAGGGCCATGCGCGCTGCAGTCACGGCGTTCGACGCGGCCATCGCATTACGCTCGATACACGGAATCTGCACCAGCCCACCCACGGGATCGCAGGTCAGGCCAAGGTTATGTTCCATTGCAATCTCGGCCGCGTTCTCCACCTGTTCGGGGGTTCCGCCCAGCACCTGAGCCAAGCCGGCAGCAGCCATCGAGCTGGCGCTGCCCACCTCGCCCTGACAACCAACCCCGGCGCCAGAAATCGAGGCGCGCTTCTTGTACAGCACACCCACGGCGGCCGAAGCCAGGAAGAAGTCCACGATCGCCTGCTCACGGGCGGCCTGGCCGCAATGGCGGATACCCGGGGTGTAGTTCATCGCGTAGTGTAGCACCGCCGGAATGATGCCGGATGCACCGTTCGTCGGGGCCGTCACCACACGGCCGCCAAAGGCGTTCTCCTCGTTTACAGCCAGAGCAATCAGGTTCACCCAGTCAATCGCAAACTCCGGAGACTTGCCGGGATCCTCCACCATCAGGTCACGGTGCCACGCACCCGCACGGCAACGCACCTTCAGCGGACCGGGTAGATACCCCACACGAGCCAGAGAGGAGCCGATGCACTCCTTCATGACGCGATAGATATGCAGGATCCCCGCGCGCACCTCCTGCTCCGTGCGTAGCGAACACTCATTCGCCATCTTCAGCTGTGCAATCGACAGGCCAGCCTCGTTCGCCATCTCGACGAGCTCGGCACCCGACCCAAAGGGGTAGGGCGGGTTCGTGAGCGAGGCACCGCCGGTAGCTTCCTCGTCTCCCTCAACGATAAAGCCACCACCAATCGAGTAGTAGGTACGCTCCAGCAGTAGCTCCTCCCCCGCAAACGCGGCAATCTTCATGCCGTTCGTATGGCGCGGAAGAACAGTCAGGGGGCGCAAAGTCATGTCAATCTCACGGTAGTGCACCACCGGGCCGTACACCTTGCTCTCCTCGCCGCCGGGAGCATTCACTCCGTATGAGGAGGAAGGATAACCGGCCAGAGGCAGGGTACCGTCAACACTATTGCGCTCAATCATCGCTTCCGCAGCGGCGATATCAATCGTCTCGGGAACGAAGCCGCACAGCCCCTTCAACGCGGCGCTCATCGTACCGTGACCGGCACCGGTTGCCGCCAACGAACCGTACAAATCGATATGCACGCCGGTCACGCGGTCCAGCAGACCTTCATCAATCAGCTCAGCCACGAAACGATTCGACGCACGCATGGGACCCACGGTGTGGGAACTGGAGGGACCAACACCAATACTGAACAGCTCAAAAACGCTGATGTCGTAGGGAAGGGCCTCCGCCTTTTTCTGGGCGCTGCTGGGGGTGCTCTGATTAATCGCCACGTTCTGTCCTTCGAAGTCATTGCGCCCTGCGGGGCGCAGTCGCGCGGGATATCGGTTACCGAAAACTATCCGGCTCGGTATTCCACCTAATTCATATGAGGTAGTGATAACGGACAGTCCTCCTTGACTAACCGCTCTAATCCTAACGCACTTCCGAGGATGCAGAAACTAAGGTGAGGGTACGCCTCAGTTCCTCCTCTCCCCCCTGCCGCTTCGGCGCAGTTGCCGACACGCGAAAGGCGCCGTGTTCTTTCGGAAACACGGCGCCATCCACCTCGCGGGGGTTACCTCACGCAGTATATTTCGTTACTTTTCGCGCTTGTAGAAGGGCAGAGCCACAACGTCGAAGGGTGCACGCTTACCGCGAATGTCCACGTCAACGGTGGAGCCAAGCTCCGAGAACTCGCGGTTCACCAGAGCCATAGCAATCGGGTAGCCCAGGGTCGGGGAAGGAATACCGGAGGTAACCTCACCAATCTCGTTGCCCTCGGAGTCCACCAGCTTGGAGCCGGCACGTGCAGGGCGCTTTGCCTGAGCCTTCAGGCCCACCAGGATACGCTTAGACTCAGACTTTGCCAGCTCGGACAGCGCCTCGCGACCCACGAAGTCGGCGGCCTTCTTCTCCAGCGCAATCTCAACCAGGCGGCCAAGGCCGGACTCGAAGGGGGTGATGTCCAGACCCAGCTCGTGGCCGTACAGGGGCATGCCGGCCTCGAGACGCAGGGAGTCGCGGGAAGCCAGACCCGCGGGGGTCAGGCCGAAGGGCTCACCGGCGACGGCCAGCTTGTCCCACAGCTCAACGGCGTGCTCGTTCGGCACGAACAGCTCGAAGCCGTCCTCACCGGTGTAGCCGGTGCGGGCCAGCAGAACGTCAACGCCGGCGATGGTCAGCGGTACGGACGCGTAGTACTTCAGCTCGCGCACGGCATTCTCGTCAGAGGCACCGGCTGCCAGCAGAATCTCCTCCGCGCGAGGGCCCTGAACAGCAATCAGGGAGGTCTGATCCGACTCGTTGACGAACTCAACGTTGAAGTCGCCCAGGCGCTCGCTCATAGCAGCGTAATCGGTGTCAATGTTGGCCGCGTTGGGAACAACCATGAACTCTTCGTCGCCCAGGCGGTAGGTAATCAGATCGTCGATAACGCCACCCTTGTCATTGACCAGGATGGAGTACTTTGCCTTGCCAACCTTCAGAACGGACATGTTCGAGACCAGAGCGTAGTCAAGGAATGCTGCGGCGTCCGGACCGGTCACACGGAACTCACCCATGTGGGAGAGGTCGAAGATACCCGCGCGGGTACGAACGGCTTCGTGCTCGGCAACGTCATTCGAGTACTTCAGGGGCATATCCCAGCCACCGAAATCGGTGAAGGATGCGCCCAGCTTCTCGTGAACCGGGTACAGGGAGGTCTTCTTGGGGGACATTAGATTCTCCTCACGCACAGCTTTGTGCTGTTATTGCAATCATTATGGTTATATCTCCCTCTCCGGCAGAGGACCAGATAGGGAGCCTACCTCGCCCGTCTCGCAAGGAGACGGGCGAGGCGGGGCGAGCCCAGCGGCTACCCCTAGAGCGTCAAACGCTCCTTATGCTTCCAGATCGAAAGCCTCCATCGGGGGGCATTCGCACACGAAGTTACGGTCACCGCCGGCACCGTCAATACGACCTACCGGAGTGAAGTACTTGTTGACGCGCAGGCTCGGAACCGGGAAGGCAGCCTGGGTACGGCTGTAGGGGCGATCCCACTCGTCTGCGCTGACCACATCAACGGTGTGCGGTGCGTTGCGCAGGACGGAATCCTCAACGGCGACCTTACCCTCGGCGACCTCGATGATCTCGTCGTAGATGGTCTCCATCGCTTCGATGAAGCGGTCGAGCTCTTCCTTGGACTCGGACTCGGTCGGCTCAACCATCAGGGTGCCAGGAACCGGGAACGCCAGGGTCGGTGCGTGGAAGCCGTAGTCCATCAGACGCTTGCAGACGTCCTCTGCGGTCACGTGAGACTTATCGGTCAGGTGACGCAGGTCCAGGATGCACTCGTGAGCGACCAGATCGCCGGGGCCGGTGTACAGCACCGGGTACTTGTCGTTGAGCTTCTTCGCAATGTAGTTAGCGTTCAGCACCGCGTACTGCGAAGAGTCCTTCAGACCCTGAGCACCAGTCATCGCAATGTACATCCAGCTAATCGGCAGAACACCGGCAGAACCGAAGAACGCCTGCGAAATCGGCAGTGCAGCATCGTTGGGGAGCTTACCCTCAGCATCAGCGCGGTATGCGTCACCGGGCAGGAACTTCGCCAGGTGCTCGCGAACAGCCAGCGGGCCAACACCGGGGCCGCCGCCACCGTGAGGAATGGAGAAAGTCTTGTGCAGGTTCAGGTGCGAAACGTCGCCGCCGAACTTACCCGGCTGAGCGAAGCCCATCTGAGCGTTCAGGTTCGCGCCGTCCAGGTACACCTGGCCGCCAGCCTCGTGAACCAGCTGGCAGACCTCAGCAACCTGCTCCTCAAACACACCGTGGGTGGAAGGGTAGGTAATCATGATGCCGGCAACCTTGGGACCGTATTTCTCGATCTTTGCCTTCAGGTCATCAACATCAATCGAACCGTCAGCAGCGGTTGCTACACCAGCAACCTTCAGACCAGCCAGAGCTGCAGATGCAGCGTTGGTGCCGTGAGCAGACAGCGGAATTAGAACGGTATCGCGCTCGTGGTTACCGTTAGCCTCGTGGAAGGAACGGATAGCGCGCAGGCCGGCGTACTCACCGGTAGCGCCCGAGTTCGGCTGCAAGGACACTGCATCGTAACCGGTAATAGCAACCAGCCACTCGCTCAGGTCCTTAATCAGGTCGTGCCAGCCCTCTGCCTGGTCCTCAGGAACCAGCGGGTGGATGTTGGCGAAACCGGGCCAGGAGATGGGTTCCATCTCGGCTGCGGCGTTCAGCTTCATGGTGCACGAGCCCAGCGGAATCATGGTGCGATCCAGGGCCAGGTCCTTGTCTGCCAGGTGACGCAGGTAGCGCATCATCTCGGTCTCGGAGCGGTACTTGTGGAAGACCGGGTGCTGCATGTAGTCGTCGGTACGCAGCAGGTCGGAGGGCAGGTCGTACTTCGAATCTGCCTCACCGAGGATGCCGCCCAGAGCGGAGACTAGGGCCTTCAGCACCTCGTCGTCGTGGGACTCGCCCACCGAAATACCTACGCGGTCCTCGTCGAAGCGACGGATGTTGATACCGGCGTCCAGGGCCTTTGCGACGAGCTCGTCAGCGCGGCCGGGGGCTTCCACCACGATGGTGTCGAAGAAGGTGTCGTGAGCGATGCCGTAGCCTGCAGCCTTCAGCGCGGTAGCAACACGAGCGGCGTTGGTGTGCAGGCGGTTCGCGATAGCGCGCAGACCCTCAGGGCCGTGGTACATCGCGTAAGCACCAGCAACAATCGCCAGCAGAGCCTGAGCAGTACAAATATTAGAGGTAGCCTTCTCACGGCGAATGTGCTGCTCACGAGTCTGCAGAGCCAGACGGTACGCAGGCTTGCCGGTCGGGTCCTTCGAGACACCCACCAGACGGCCCGGCATGGTGCGCTCCATGCCCTTGTGAACGGCCATGTAGCCGGCGTGCGGGCCGCCGAAGAAGAAGGGCAGACCAAAGCGCTGGGTGTTACCAACTGCGATATCTGCACCCAGCTCACCGGGAGACTTCAGCAGGGTCAGAGCCAACAGGTCGGCATCCACCGTCACCAGGGCGTTGCGTTCCTTAGCAGCCTTGATGAGCGGTTCGATATCACGGATTTCGCCGTCCTGGGCGGGGTAAGCCAGGATAATGCCGTACAGGTCGCCCTCGGGCAGGCCCTCGGAGAAATCGGTGATGACAAAGGGGATACCGAGCATCTCCGCACGGCCACGGGTCACCGAAATAACCTGGGGCAGGCATCGAGAATCGATAGCGAAGAAGCCGTTCTTCACCTTGCGGTTCGCGCGGTGCATCATAACTGCGGCCTCAGCGACAGCGGAAGCCTCATCCAGCAGCGAGGAGTTAGCAATCTCCAGGCCGGTCAGCTCCATCACGGTGTTCTGGAAGTTCAGCAGAGCCTCCAGACGACCCTGAGAAATCTCTGCCTGGTAGGGGGTGTAGGAAGTGTAGAAACCGGGGTTCTCCAGAATATTGCGGCGCAGGACGGCGGGGGTCACGGCGTCGTAGTAACCGGCGCCAATCATCTGTGCCAGGACCTTATTCTTAGCGGCGTAGCCGGCAATCTTCGAAAGAGCTTCATGCTCCGACAGCGGGGCGGGAAGCTGCAGCTCGCCGTCGAGGCGAATCTGCGAGGGGACAACAGCGTCCATCAGCGCATCCAGGGAAGAATATCCCAGGGTTTCGAGCATCTGCTCTGCGTCTGCGGAACGGGGGCCGAGATGACGATCAATAAAGGACATAGGGTTCTCCTATTGGTCGGCGCAAACCGTAGAGGGGTCACGTCGCGCTATTGCGACGAGTCGAACGCTTTAAGTGTCCCACATCTCCGCACATTTTTCTCACCATTATCACGATTCGACATGCTCGGAGACGATAACTCTTCTCCCAACCCCGTATTGACGACTCGAGAGATTCTCTCGCCCCTGATACCGGACAGAGCAAGGCCCCGGTTCATTCTCCGTTACCGGAAGAACGAACCGGGGCCCCTATGAAAACAAGCTCAGACACACCTCTTCCGAGGAACATCACCTGTCTTCAACAGATTACTTCTTAGCGTGATCCGGCTTGCCACCGTGCGGCACGAGGAATGCCGACAGGAAAGCAAGCAGCGCGGTCACAGCCAGCAGCATCAAGCCGATGAAGTAGTTGTTGTGCTCCTGGTTGTAGGTAGCACCCATCACCAGCGGCGGGAAGAAGCCGCCCAAAGCACCAGCAGCAGCAATCACACCGGACACTGCACCAACGTTCTTCGGGTCAGCCGCGCGACCCACCCAGCCGAAGACCGAGCCGTGGCCCAGACCCAGCAGAGCAGCCATCAGAATGAAGACAGCACCATACACGTGCTCAGCATTAGGCTGGAACGCGGTAATAACTGCCAGGATCACCACACCACCCAAGGAGATGAGGGAGATGACCTTCGGGCCAAACTTATCAGCCAAAACACCGCCGAAGGGGCGAGCCACCACAGCAGCAACCGCAAAGCCAGCCGCACGCAGACCAGCGTCGTTAGCGTCATAGCGGTAGATGTTGCTCAGGTAAGTGGGCAGGTAGTTCGAGAACGCCACGAAGGCACCAAACACAACTGCGTAGAGGAAGCAGAGCTGCCAAGTGGTCTTCACCTTGAATGCACGAACAATCTTCGGCATCAGCGGAGTGACCTCACGGCCGATGGTTGCCGGGGAGTCCTTCAGGAACACGAAAGAAATCACAGCGGTCACTGCACAAATCACAGCGACCAGGATGTGAGTCGGGAAGTAACCGATACCCTGCACCAGGCGGGGGGTAGCGAATGCGGAAACCGCAGTACCCACCATGCCTGCACCGAACACACCGGTTGCGAAGCCCTTCTTCGATGCGTCATACCATGCGGAGCTGAAGGGAATACCCACAGCGAACACGGTACCAGCAATACCCAGGCAGAAGGAGACAATCAGCAGCATGGGCAACGAGTTCATCTGACCAGCCACGCCCACCAGCAGAACCAGCGGTGCGCTGACAGCTAGAACAATGGTGAACATAATACGACCACCGTAACGGTCAGTCAGACCGCCGATAGGAATACGGCCGATAGCGCCGATAAAAATCGGCATAGCGACCAGAACACTGGTCATACCAGCGTCCAGGTGCATCTGCTTGGCATACATTTTTGCAAGCGGGCCGACGATGGTCCATGCCCAGAAACCAATGGTCGAGGCGAAGGTTGCCAGCAGAACGTTAAAGAGCTGACCCTTCTTTAGGTCGTAGCTCGGTGCAGCAGGGGTGCTCATATTTCCTCTTTTGCAATATGGATATGTGTATTAGCGGTCGGCACGCTCACGCGGGAGAGTACCCACCGGATCCCAGCCTCGACGCGCACCCACACGCTGACCGCCACGGGTGCGGTACACGGTGTAGGGGCGGAAGACGTAGTGCAACGGCACGGTCAGTGCGTGCACCAGGCGGGTGAAGGGCCAAATAATGAACAGAACCATAGCTACGACGATGTGAATCTTGAAAGCCACGGGGATGTTCACCATCAGGGCCACCTCGGGGTGGAAGTAGAACAGCGAACGGAACCACACAGCAATGGTCTCACGGTAGTTGAAGTGAACTTCGTGACCATTGACCGGAGGCAGACCGCCCGACGGGTTCACTGCCGAAATCAGGGTAGCCGCGGTACCGGCGAGAATCACCAGAACCAGGACGATATACATGAAAACGTCATTGCGGGTGGTAGCCGCACGAACCTCAGAGTTCGTAGCGCGGCGACCCAGCAAGATAAACATACCGACAATGGTGGCAACAGCTGCGGCAGAACCCGCGATTAGCGCCACAATGTGGTAAGTCTCATCCGAAACAACGAAGTCAGTCAGGAACTTGGGGACCACCAGACCACCAACGTGGCCCATAAAGACGGCGGCCAGGCCATAGTGGAACAGCGGCGAACCGATGCGAAGCCACTTGCCTTCGTAAATCTGCGACGAGCGGGTCGTCCAGCCATACTGGTCGGTACGGTAACGCCAAATGGTGCCACCAATCAGAACGACCAGCGCAACATAGGGCAGAACGCCCCACAGCAGGATGTCTACGACGCCCGGATCGGCTACAGCGTGTGCAGCGTGTTCTGCGTTCTCAGAAGCAAGTACGTACACGTGTTGTCTCCTCACGAGGGATAAAACTAGTTAGAACGAGCCTGCGCCTGCTGGAGCAGCTGATGATCAGCGTAACCGTTCAGGCCAACAGTCTCGACGGGCGGGCCGTAGCCAGCCATCCGCTGGACCTCTTCCTGAGTCTCGGGAGAGACACCGGGAAGAGTCGCGCAGATGCTCTGCAACAACCCGTAGTGGGGTAGGCTTCCGTCCTTCATCGCAAGACGGAGAAGCTCAAGGGAGGGGCGATATGCCTGCAGGGCCGAACGACCCTTACGGCGATCAACCAGCGCACAGAACTCGAGAACCAACGGCAGATAATCCGGAAGCTCACCGTTCAGAACGGTCAGCATACCGGACTCGCGGTACATCTGCTTGAAACGCAGAAGAGTCTCACCGCGACGACGCGTATCACCATCGGTCCAGTACGACAGGTGCAGGGAATGACGACGCGAAAGGTCGTATTCCTGCACGTACTCGGACTGTACGTCTTCCAGGTCCTTGGAGGTAAGCCACTTCTGCATCGCATCAACAGCTGCGATAAAAGCTTCATCCTCGGTGGCCGCCGTGATAGCGACCAGTTCAGGAAGCACCTCCAGCATCTGCTCATCGGGATAGCCCAAGAGCATAGCGCTGACCTGATAAATTACCGAGTCCTTGTCTTCGCCGGGACCGTAATCGATATCGAACGGATTCGCCGGCTGAGCCGGCTCCGAGGCCTGAGCCTCGGAACCGGCCTTACCCATGAGCTTGGAAAAGAATCCAGCCACTTAATTACTTCTTTCCGGTGGTATTCGGGAAGAGGCCGTCGGGGCGGGAAGAACCGTCCCAGCTAAACAAGCTGACCTTGTTGTTAGCCTCGTATACACCGGTGGACACGGGGGTCGGGCGACCCTCCATGTCGTTGAACGCATCGCCGTACATACCGGGTCCGCCATCCACGCTCAGAGAGCAACCCATTTCCTCGAGGTTGTGGGCATCCTCCATGTGAGCCTTCGGAATGACGTAGCGTTCGTTGTACTTCGCGATAGCCATCAGACGGTACATTTCGTAAATCTGCTGACCGGTCATGCCCACCGCCTGCGCAATTTCCTCGTTGCCTTCGCCACCAAGGTTGATGTCACGCATGTACGAACGCATCGCAGCCAGGCGACGCAGAACGTTCGTCACAACCTCGGTGTCACCCGCGGTGAACAGCTCAGCCAGGTACTCTACCGGAATACGCAGAGCCTCAATAGCGCCGAAGAGGTTGTTGCTGTTCTCAGCGTCGTGGCCCTGCTCCTTGAGCAGGTCAACAATCGGGGACAGCGGCGGCACGTACCAAACCATCGGCATGGTGCGGTACTCGGGGTGCAGGGGCAGAGCCACCTTCCACTCCTTGGCCAGCTTGTACACGGGCGACTTCTGAGCCGCAGTAATCCATGCATCGGGGATGTCGTTCTTACGTGCCTGCTCAATCACGGCCGGGTCAGAAGGATCGAGCATCAGCGACAGCTGAGCCTCGTAGAGGTCCTTCTCGTCCGGAACCGAAGCAGCCTCGGTCACACGGTCTGCGTCGTACAGGAAGACACCGATGTAGCGCATACGACCCACGCAGGTCTCAGCACACACGGTCGGAATACCGGCCTCAATACGGGGGTAGCAGAAGGTACACTTCTCAGCCTTACCCGTCTTGTGGTTGAAGTACACCTTCTTATAGGGGCAACCGGTGATGCACTGACGCCAACCACGGCAACGGTCCTGGTCCACCAGCACGATGCCGTCCTCAGCACGCTTGTAGATAGCGCCAGAGGGGCAGGAAGCCATGCAGGAGGGGTTCAGGCAGTGCTCACAAATACGGGGCAGGTAGAACATGAAGGTCTGCTCGAACTCGAACTTAATCTTGTCCTCAGCCTTCTTACGAACCTTCTCAACCAGCGGGTCCAGGTGACCGTACTCGGTCGCACCAGCCAGGTTGTCGTCCCAGTTCATACCCCACTGAACCTTTGCGTCCTCACCGGTGATGAGGGAGACCGGCTTTGCGGCCGGGAAGTCATCACCGAGGGGAGCAGTGGTCAGGTTCTGGTAATCGTAAGTCCAGGGCTCGTAGTAGTCGCTGAGCTCAGGCTGAATCGGGGAAGCGAAAATCGAGAAGAGCTTCTGGAAGCGGTTACCGCTCTTAAGCTCCAGACGACCGCGCTTGTTCAGCACCCAGCCGCCCTTCCACTTTTCCTGGTCCTCGTAACGGCGGGGGTAACCCTGACCGGGACGAGTCTCCACATTGTTGAACCAGACGTACTCGGTACCGGCTCGGTTCGTCCATGCCTGCTTACAGGTCACGGAGCAGGTGTGGCAGCCGATGCACTTATCGAGTGCCATCACCATAGCAACTTGTGCCATAACGCGCATTAGAAAGTTACCTCCTGGGACTTACGGCGGCGGATGTACGAAACGATGTCTCGCTGGTTACCGGTCGGTCCAAGATAGTTGAAGGAGAACGCCAGGTGAGCGTAGCCACCAATCATGTGGGTGGGCTTCAGCAGAATACGAGTCACCGAGTTGTGAATACCACCGCGCTTGCCGGTGACTTCAGACTTCGGGCTAACCATACGCTCCTGAGCGTGGTAAACGAAGGAGATACCTTCGGGGATACGGTGCGAAACAACCGCACGACCCACAAAGACACCGTTAGTGTTCACACACTCAACCCATTCGCCATCCTTGACACCAATCTTCTCGGCATCCTGGGGGCTCATCCATGCCACCGGACCACCACGGAACATGCTCAGCATGTACTGGTTGTCGAAGTACTGCGAGTGGATAGCCCACTTGTTGTGCGGGGTCAGGTAGCGAACAGCAACCGAAACGCCATCGGTCGTACCGAGCTCAGGCTCGTTGTACAGGCCGGTCATGTCCAGCGGCGGACGGTAAATCGGCAGAGCCTCACCCATCTCGTGCATCCAGTCGTGGTCGAGGAAGAAGTGCATACGGCCGGTCAAGGTGTGGAACGGCTTCTTCTTCTCGATGTTGACGGTGAACGGAGCGTAACGGCGACCACCGGTCTCCGAACCGGACCACTCGGGAGAGGTCATCACCGGCTGCGGAGCGGCCTGAGTCATGGGGAAGGTAATACGACGTTCCTCGTTACCCTCTGCCAGGTCCATCAGGTGCAGACCGGTCTGCTTCTCGAGCTCCTTGAAGCCCTTAACAGCAACCTCACCATTCGAAGTACCCGAAATCATCATGATGGCTTCGGCAATCTTCACGTCGGTATCCAGTGCGGGACGGCCTGCGCCCTTACCGGAGTCCATCACGCCGAATTCCTTAGCCATCTTGGCAACTTCGTGCTTCAGATCGTAGGTGACGTACTTGGTGGTCGCACCGAGCTTGTCGAACAGCGGACCAACGGTGGTGTACATGTCGTACAGTGCACCGTAGTCACGCTCAACGGTGACGAAGTTCGGCATGTTCTTACCGGGAACGCCCACCATACCGGGAGTGTTCTTCCAGTCAGGTGCGTGGCCACCGGGCTGAGCAATCTGGCCCGGGGTATCGTGCAGCAGCGGGACCGAGACGATGTCCTTACGGACGCCCAGGTGCTTCTTCGCCATACGAGAGAACTCGAATGCGAGAGCCTTAAAGGTCTCGTGGTCGGTCTTTGCCTCCCACGGCGGGTCAATTGCCGGGGAGAACGCGTGCAGGAACGGGTGCATATCGGTCGAGGAGATATCGTGCTTCTCGTACCAGGTAGCGGTCGGCAGAACGATATCGGACAGCAGAGTCGTGGAGGTCATGCGGAAGTCCGAAGTGACCAGCAGGTCCAGCTTGCCCTGGGGAGCCTCGTCAACCCACTTAACTTCCTTCGGGTGGGTCTCTGCGTCTTCACCCTGGACGTTGTCCATGCTACCGACGAGGTGCTTCAGGAAGTAGCTCTCACCCTTTGCAGAGGAACCGAAGAGGTTCGAACGCCACAGGGTCAGGGTACGGGGCCAGTTGACGGGGTTGTCAACGTCCTCGACGGAGAACTCCAGGTCACCGGAGTTCAGGCGCTGAGCAATGTAGTCTGCGTTCGAGGATGCCTCGCCACGTGCCACTGCCTGCTCTGCCTTATCAGCCAGGTCCATCGAGTTCTCGGGGAACTGCGGGTAGAACGGCATCCAGCCCATGCGGGTGGAGCGTGCCACGACGTCAGCGGTGTGAACGTTGCGCAACTCGCCCTTAGCCAGCGGGGACTGCAGGTAGTCGGTGGAGTATGCGTCCTGACGGAACTGGTCAGTGTGCATGTACCAGAAGCCGGTACCAATCATGTGACGCGGCGGACGGCTCCAGTCCAGTGCGTTTGCAATGTTGGTCAGACCGGTCAGCGGACGTGCCTTCTCCTGGCCCACGTAGTGAGCCCAACCGCCGCCGTTACGGCCCTGGCAACCGGTCAGGTTCAGCAGGGCTAGGATAGCGCGGTAGGTGGTGTCAGCGTGGTACCACTGGCAGATACCCGCACCGAAAATCACCATGGAACGGCCGCCGGAATCCAGGGCGCTCTTAGCGAACTCACGGGCAATGCGGATAACGGCCTCGGCGGGCACGGAGGTAATCGGCTCCTGCCATGCCGGGGGGTTCTGAACGCTCCAGTCGTCGTAGTCCTTAGCCCAGGTACCGGGCAGGCCCTCACGGCCAACACCGTACTGTGCCAGCATGATGTCGAAGACGGTGGTGACCTCGTGGCCCTCAACGTAGGCAACAGGCACACCACGGGTGATGACGTCGCCGTGACCCTTCGGGTCGTCGAAGGTCGGCATCTTAATCTCGACGGCAGCGGACTCGCCCTGGGGCAGGTCGCGGATTGACAGAATCGGCTTGCGGCCCTGCAGGTCCAGGTTCCACTTGCCCTGGTCCTCGGCTGCGTAGCGGTGACCCATGGTGCCGTTAGGAACGAAGACCTCACCGGTCTCGCGGTCCATCATGACAGGCTTGAAGTCGGAGTTAGTCTGCTCGGCCTCGCCAGCGAGCTTAGCTGCGGTCAGGAACTTAGAGGGAACCTTCACACCGTCTTCACGGGTTTCCAGGGTGACCAGGAAGGGAAGGTCGGTGTAGGTCAGGGAGAAGTCCTCGAAGAACTCGACACGCTGGTCGACGTAGTTTTCCTTGAGGATGACGTGGCCCATAGCCATTGCCAGCGCTGCGTCGGTACCTGCCTGTGCGGGCAGCCACTCATCAGCGAACTTGGTGTTGTCGGCGTAGTCGGGGCTCACGGTGACGACCTTGGTACCGCGGTAACGGACCTCAGAGACCCAGTGGGCATCCGGGGTACGGGTCAGCGGAACGTTCGCACCCCACATGATGAGGTATGCAGCGTCCCACCAGTCACCGGACTCGGGCACGTCGGTCTGGTCACCGAAGACCTGCGGGGAGGCCACGGGGAGGTCGGCGTACCAGTCGTAGAAGCTGGTCATCACGCCGCCCATCAGCTGGATGTAGCGAACACCCGCGCTGAAGGAGACCATGGACATTGCCGGAATCGGGGTGAAGCCGGTGTTGCGGTCAGGACCATAGTACTTAATGGTGTGCACGTGGGCAGCAGCCATCAGCTCGAGAGCCTCAGCCCAAGTCGAGCGCACCAAACCACCCTTACCGCGAGCATTCACATAGCGGGAACGCTTAGCGGGGTCAGACACGATGGAGTGGAAGGCATCCACGGGGTCGCTGTGGATAGCCTTTGCCTCGCGGTACATCTCCAGCAAGGGACCGCGAATGTAGGGGTACTTCACTCGGGTGGGCGAGTAGGTGTACCAAGAGAAGGACGCACCGCGGGGGCAGCCACGGGGCTCGTACTCGGGACGATCGGGGCCGACCGAGGGGTAGTCAGTTTCCTGCGCCTCCCAGGTGATGATGCCGTCCTTGACATACACCTTCCAGGAGCAGGAGCCGGTGCAGTTCACGCCGTGGGTAGAGCGAACTTCCTTATCGTGGCTCCAACGGTCGCGGTAGAAGGCGTCACCTTCGCGGCCGCCTTCACGGAAGACGGCGCGGCCGTCGTCAGTCTCGTCCCAGCGGGAGAAGAACTTACCGAACTTAATCAGCTGATCGGTAAGGGGGCCGTCCGGGCCCTTAATCTGTGATGCTTGTTCCATACTGCCCAATATAACGGAAACTCGGCATGGAAAATACAGAATAAAAACCTAATCTAATTAAGAATTCAAAAGGTTCCTTAGACC
>ERZ1023393.112-NODE-112-length-20882-cov-4.985308_pt1 | contig 20882 bp, 18 predicted proteins | sample MGYA00380503_ERZ1023393 | MGnify/ENA primary metagenome ERZ1023393 (study PRJEB33173, sample SAMEA4830379) | metagenome | study: EMG produced TPA metagenomics assembly of the PRJEB25223 data set... | reverse complement strand
AATCTTCAAATGATGAAGAAGTAGATGAAAGTAAACGTGTTAAAGCAATGCCGTCAGTTCGTAAATACGCACGTGAAAATGGCGTTAACATTAAAGCTGTTTCAGGTTCAGGTAAAAACGGACGTACGACTAAAGAAGACATTGATGCTTACTTAAATGGTGGACAAGCAACAGCTTCAAATGAAAGTGCAGCAGCAACTAGCGAAGAAACTACAAGTTCTGCACAATCAGCAGCAGTTTCTACAGAAGGGGAATACCCAGAAACTACTGAAAAAATACCTGCAATGCGTAAAGCAATTGCTAAAGCAATGGTTAACTCAAAACATACTGCACCTCACGTAACATTGATGGATGAAATTGATGTGCAAGAATTATGGGATCACCGTAAAAAATTCAAAGAAGTTGCAGCTGAACAAGGTACTAAATTAACTTTCTTACCTTACGTTGTCAAAGCACTTGTGTCTGCACTTAAAAAATACCCAGCACTTAATACTTCATTTAATGAAGAAGCTGGTGAAATCGTGCATAAACATTACTGGAATATCGGTATTGCAGCTGACACTGACAGAGGTTTACTCGTACCAGTAGTTAAAAATGCTGATCGCAAATCTATGTTTGCAATTTCAGACGAAATTAATGAACTTGCTGTCAAAGCACGTGATGGTAAATTATCAGCTGATGAAATGAAAGGTGCTACTTGTACAATTAGTAACATCGGTTCAGCAGGTGGACAATGGTTCACACCAGTTATCAATCACCCAGAAGTTGCTATCTTAGGTATTGGTCGTATTGCGCAAAAACCTATCGTAAAAGATGGAGAAATTGTTGCGGCACCAGTATTATCATTATCACTAAGCTTTGACCATAGACAAATTGATGGTGCAACTGGTCAAAACGCTATGAATCATATTAAACGTTTATTAAATAATCCAGAATTATTATTAATGGAGGGGTAAAACATGGTAGTTGGAGATTTCCCAATTGAAACAGATACTATTGTAATCGGAGCAGGACCTGGGGGCTATGTTGCAGCAATACGTGCAGCACAGTTAGGTCAAAAAGTAACAATCGTAGAAAAAGGCGAACTTGGTGGCGTATGTCTTAATGTAGGATGTATTCCTTCAAAAGCGTTATTACACGCTTCGCATCGTTATGATGAAACTAAAAACTCTGAAAATTTAGGTGTTATTGCTGAAAGTGTTTCACTTAAATTTGATAAAGTTCAAGAATTCAAACAATCAGTTGTTAAAAAATTAACTGGTGGTGTTGAAGGACTATTAAAAGGTAATAAAGTTGAAATCGTAAAAGGCGAAGCTTACTTTGTTGATAATAATAGCCTACGTGTTATGGACGAGAAAAGTGCTCAAACTTACAACTTCAAACACGCGATTATTGCAACTGGTTCTAGACCAATTGAAATCCCTAACTTCAAGTTTGGTGACCGTGTAATTGATTCAACTGGCGCTTTAAATTTACAAGATGTACCTGGTAAATTAGTTGTCGTTGGTGGCGGTTATATTGGTTCTGAATTAGGTACTGCATTTGCTAACTTTGGTTCTGAAGTAACTATTTTAGAAGGTGCTAAAGATATCTTAGGCGGTTTCGAAAAACAAATGACGCAACCTGTTAAAAAAGGTATGAAAGAAAAAGGCGTTGAAATTGTTACTGAAGCAATGGCGAAATCAGCTGAAGAAACAGACAATGGTGTTAAAGTGACTTATGAAGTAAAAGGTGAAGAACAAACAATCGACGCTGATTACGTATTAGTTACTGTTGGACGTCGTCCAAACACTGACGAATTAGGCTTAGAAGAATTAGGTCTTAAATTCGCAGATCGCGGTTTATTAGAAGTAGATAAACAAAGCCGTACATCAGTTGAAAACATCTTTGCAATTGGCGATATCGTACCAGGTTTACCACTTGCACATAAAGCAAGTTATGAAGCTAAAGTAGCTGCAGAAGTTATTGCTGGAGAAGCATCAGAAGTAGACTACATTGGTATGCCTGCTGTATGTTTCACTGAACCAGAATTAGCGACAGTTGGTTATACAGAAGCTCAAGCTAAAGAAGAAGGTTTAGCAGTTACTGCTTCTAAATTCCCTTATGCAGCTAATGGTCGTGCGTTATCATTAGATGATACAACTGGATTTGTTAAATTGTTAACACTTAAAGAAGATAATACATTAGTAGGTGCTCAAGTAGTAGGTACTGGGGCTTCTGATATTATTTCTGAATTAGGTTTAGCAATTGAATCAGGTATGAATGCTGAAGATTTAGCATTAACTATTCATGCTCACCCAACATTAGGTGAAATGTCTATGGAAGCTGCTGAAAAAGCATTAGGATTACCTATCCACACTATGTAATTATAAGTAATTTCATATAAATTTAATTGGGACTGGGACATCGATGAATGTCTCAGTCTCATTTGCTTTTATAGATATAGATAACAATATCGAGTAGTTAATAAAATAATAGAATAGTATGATTACAGGTTTATAAAGTAAAATCTTTTACTGTTACATTTTATTTATACATAAAGCATAGCAAACATAAATTGAGGTTTATCATAATTTGAATGAAAGGGTGTTAAAATCTATGGAGTACCAATATCCCATTGATTTAGATTGGTCAAATGATGAAATGATGCAAGTTGTTTCTTTCTTTAATGCAGTAGAATCCTATTATGAATCAAGTGTAGAAGGAGAAAAATTGTTAGATCGCTACAAACAATTTAAAAAAATCGTTCCAGGTAAAGCCGAGGAAAAACAAATTTTTAAAGAATTTGAAAATAGTAGTGGCTATAGCAGTTATCATGCAGTGAAAGCAGTTCAATCATCACCAGATCAAAAATTATTTTCAGCAAAAAGTAAATAAGTATTGTCTTCATCGTTATATTTTGATATTTTTATTAAGCATTAAACAAAATGTTTGATAAATATAAACAGCATATAACGATTTTTTAATTTTACATAATAGCATTAGATTCAATTTTGAAAATTACAAAAAGGTGACAATATGGAAATTGGAAAGAAAATTAAAAATTTAAGAAATATAAAAAAGTTAACGCAAGAAGAATTGGCAGAAAGAACAGATCTTTCAAAAGGTTATATTTCACAAATTGAAAGTCAATATGCATCACCAAGTATGGAAACATTTTTGAATATATTAGAAGTACTTGGCACAAATCCGAGTGATTTTTTCAAAGAACCTAAATCTGAAAAAGTATTATATAAAAAAGCAACACAAATCACATATGATGAATATGATAAAGGTTATATTTTGAACTGGCCAGTCAGCCAATCAAACGAATTTGATATGGAACCATTGATATTAACTTTAAGAGCGAATGCATCATATAAAAATTTTGGACCATCTGAATCTGATACCTTCATATATTGCTTAAAAGGTGAAGTAGTACTCATGTTGGGTAATCAAAATTATTATGCAACAACTGGTGACGCGCTTTATTTTAAAGCGAAACAAATACATAGACTAGAAAATCGAACAGCAGATGAAGTACAAGTAATGATTGTTGTTACAGCTTCATATCTATAGGAGGACACGCGTATGGAACCATTATTATCATTTAAATCTGTAAGTAAGCAGTATGATGATATGCAGATATTAGACAAAATAGATATAGATATTGAATCAGGATATTTTTATACATTATTAGGGCCATCAGGTTGTGGTAAGACAACGATATTAAAATTAATTGCAGGTTTTGAAGAAGCTGATAATGGTGAAATTATTTATCAAGGTAAATCAATTAATCATTTATCAGCGAATAAAAGAAAAGTTAATACTGTGTTCCAAGATTATGCGTTATTCCCTCACTTAAATGTCTATGACAATATCGCTTTTGGGCTAAAATTAAAAAAATTAGCTAAATCAGAAATCAAACGAAAAGTACATGAAGCATTGAAGTTAGTGAAACTGGAAGGTTATGAATCAAGAACGATAGAGGGCATTAGTGGTGGACAAAAACAACGTATTGCAATAGCAAGAGCAATTGTCAATGAGCCTGAAATTTTATTGTTAGATGAATCTCTATCTGCTTTGGATTTAAAATTAAGAACTGAAATGCAGTATGAACTTAGAGAAATACAATCTCGATTAGGCATTACATTTATTTTTGTTACACATGATCAAGAAGAAGCATTAGCGCTTAGTGATTATATATTTGTGATGAAAGATGGTAAAATCCAACAATTTGGTACGCCAATTGATATTTATGATGAACCAGTCAATCGTTTTGTTGCTGATTTTATCGGTGAATCAAATATCGTAGAAGGTAAGATGGTTAAAGATTACTTAGTGAATATCTATGGGCAAGATTTTGAATGTGTAGATATGGGTATACCTGAGCAAAAGAAAGTTGAAATTGTGATTCGTCCTGAAGATATTTCATTGATAGATGCAAAAAATGGACTGTTTGAAGTTACTGTAGATTCTATGTTATTTCGAGGCGTGCATTATGAAATAAATTGTATTGATAGAAAAGGCTATGAATGGATGATTCATTCAACTAAAAAAGCAGAAGTAGGTAGTAAAGTAGGTTTATACTTCGATCCTGAAGCAATTCATATTATGGTTCCTGGTGAGACAGAAGAAGAATTTGATAAACGAATTGAAAGTTACGAGGAACAAGACAATGCGTAAACTGAATCGATTTCTCTTTATCCCATATGTATTATGGATGATATTATTTATTATTGTACCTGTGTTATTACTTGTTTATTTTTCACTATTTGATATTCAGGGTCATTTCAGTTTTGAAAATTATAAACAAATATTTTCGTGGAAATACTTTAGCATGATTTGGGATTCAGTTATTTTTGCAGCTGTCATTACTATCATTACATTGTTCATTAGTTATCCAGCTGCTTATTTTATACGAAATTCAAAATATCAAAATTTATGGTTAATGATACTCATTATTCCAACTTGGATTAATTTACTTCTAAAGACCTATGCATTTATAGGGTTATTGAGTCATGATGGTGTTATCAATCAAATGTTAAATTTATTACATTTACCTAAAATGGATTTATTATTTACTGTACCTGCATTTATACTTGTTGCCAGTTATATTTATATACCATTTATGATTTTACCCATTTTCAATAGTATGAAAGACATCCCTAATAACATTTTACAAGCCTCTAGTGATTTAGGTGCTAGTCCGTTTACGACTTTCCGAAAAATCATCTTACCACTTACAAAACAAGGTGTGTTAACAGGGGTTCAAGTGACATTTATTCCAGCATTATCGTTATTTATGATAACAAGGTTAATTGCTGGAAATAAAGTGATTAACATAGGAACTGCGATAGAGGAACAATTTCTAGTGATTCAAAACTACGGCATGGGTTCCACTATAGCATTATGTTTGATTCTCTTTATGGCGTTAGTGTTAATCATTACGAATACTAAATCTACAAATGGAAAAGGGTGAGTCATATGAAATGGTACGGTAAATTATACCTTGGTATATTAATTGCAATATTGTATATTCCAATTTTATTTTTAATGGTATATTCATTTAATTCTGCTGGGAATATGATTCATTTTGAGCATTTCACTTTGGAACATTATCAATCCTTGTTTAGTAATGATCGTCTAATGTCAGTTATATTTAATACGATTGCTGTTGCCTTGTTAGCGGCGGCTTTTGCTACTGTGATCGGTACAATGGGAGCAATTGGTTTATACCATTTGAGAAATAAAAAATTAAAAGTTTCATTGTTGACGCTCAATAATGTATTAATGGTATCTTCTGATGTAGTGATTGGTGCTTCGTTTTTGATTATGTTTACAGTCATTGGCCATTTTACTGGTTTAGGTTTAGGATTTTTAACGGTGCTCATTTCCCACATTGCATTTTGTATACCAATTGTTGTGATTATTGTATTGCCTAAATTATATGAAATGAATGATCATACATTAAATGCAGCACGTGATCTTGGAGCGACTGAATTGCAAGTATTAAACAAAGTCATGTTACCTCATTTAATGCCCGCAGTTATTGGTGGTTTTTTTATGGCGCTTACTTATTCACTTGATGACTTCACAGTAAGTTTCTTTGTTACTGGTAATGGTTTTAGTGTACTATCTGTAGAAGTATACGCCATGGCAAGAAAAGGAATAAGTATGGAAATTAATGCGATTTCTACTATATTATTCTTGGTTATCATGCTGGGTATATTAGCTTATTATTTAATTCAGAACACGCTAAAACACAAAAAACATAGCAAAAGAGGTGTGCAACAATGAAACGATTTTTACAATTAATTATAATTTCAATTGTTGTTGGCGTGATTTGTTTACTTATAAGTCAAAAGTTCACATCTAAAGACCATTCTGCGAGTGGTGAAAAAATATATGTCTATAACTGGGGAGAGTATATCGATCCTAGTTTGATAAAAAAATTCCAAAAAGAAACGGGTATTGAAGTAGTTTATGAAACATTTGATTCTAATGAAGCAATGGAAGCAAAAATACGGAATGGTGGCACAAATTATGATGTTGCTTTTCCAAGTGAATATACTGTTCAAAAATTAAAAAAAGAGAATTTGTTATTGCCGCTAAATCATGAGAAAATACCAAATATGAAGAATTTAGATTCAGATTATATGAATATGTCATTTGATCAAGGTAATCGATACTCTGTTCCTTATTTCTTTGGCACAGTAGGAATTCTTTATAATAAAAAAGCTTATCCGAATGATCATTTCGATTCTTGGAAGCAACTATATGATAAAAAGTATAACAATGATGTAATCTTGGTTGATGGTGCTAGAGAAGTCATAGGTTTAGCCTTGAATAAATTAGGCTACAGTTTAAATGATACAAATTCACAACATTTAGCAGAAGCTGAAAAAACATTATCACACCTAGGACCCAATGTTAAAGGTGTTGTAGGTGATGAAATAACGATGATGTTAGAGCAACATGAAGCAAATGTTGCGGTTGTATGGAGTGGCGTAGCAGCACCTATGGTACAAGGTAGTGATGAATTTAACTATGTTGTACCAAAAGAAGGATCTAATCTTTGGTTCGATAATATGGTGATGCCTAAGACAGCACAAAATAAAGCGGGCGCCTATAAATTTATGAACTTTCTATTAGACGAAGAAATTAGCAAGCAAAATACTGAATGGGTTGGTTATGCGACACCTAATAAAGCAGCAAGAGAGAAATTACCAGATGAAGTTAAAAATGATAAACGTTTTTATCCTACACAGCAAGACCAAAAAAGACTGGAAGTTTATAAAGATTTAGGTAAAGAAACATTAAGCGAATATAATGAGCGATTTTTAAATTTTAAAATCTCCTTGAAATAAGGCGTAGTTAGTAGTTATTTTGCCATTAATTCGCTATAATAGTTTGACAAGCAATATAAGGAGTTGTAAAAATATGTCAGGAGAGCAATATACTCAAGTTAGACGACCAGTGAGTCGACTAGCAGAAAAAGTATTAGGTTGGTTAAGTTGGGTATTCTTATTACTACTAACCGTAATTACGATGTTTATTGCACTAGTATCTTTTAGTAGTGAAACATCAATACAAAATTTAGAAACAACGCTAAATGGTAATGACTTTGTTCAACAAATTCTAGCAAATAATAGTTTGAATACGACACAATTTGTTATTTGGCTACAAAATGGTGTATGGGCAGTCATTGTATACTTTATCGTATGTTTACTGTTATCATTCTTAGCACTGATATCTATGAATATTAGAATCTTATCAGGGTTCTTATTTTTATTGGCTACGGTTATAACATTACCGCTCGTATTATTATTTGTACCACTTATCATACCAATTCTATTTTTAATCGTTGCAATCATGATGTTTGCTCGAAAAGACAAAGTAGAAACAGTACCTGCATATTATACAGAAGGTTATAGAGGTCATTATTCTGATTATGATCAACCGTCAGAACCAGAACCACAACCACAATCTCAATATTATGAGAAACAACAAACTGCTGATGTTGAACAACCTACTAATGATGATTCGTTAAGAAGAGGGGGCTATTCATCTGAAGTTGCTAATAAAGTAAATGGTAAAAATGATGCGACTGAAGAGGAACCTCAAGTTCTATCAAGACAAGCAAAATACAACTATAAGCAGAAAAAACAAAATGAGACGCAAGCAGATGCGCAAAATGTGGAAGATGATTTTGGTAATGTGAGTGATGTGTATGATGAATCTGGTGAATACGTATCTAAGCATAACCAAGAAGATGAAGCAGAGCAACGTCGTCAACAAGCTGAGTATGAAGAACAACAACGTCGACAACAAGCTGAGGCCGAAGAAGCGGCGCGATTAAAACAAGAAAAAGCTGAAGAAAAAATGCGTGTTAAGCAAGAGAAGAAAGAACGTAAGAAACGCGAAAAAGAAAGACGCAAACAACAGCCGAGCGCAGTTAGTCAACGCAGACAAAATTTTGAAGAACGCAAAAAGATGACGTCTCATGAAATTGAAAAAGATCAACAAGATAAATCGTAATAAGAGACGATGCTTAATAAAAAAGATGAGCGAGGACATAAAGTGTACCTCGCTCATCTTTTTTATGTTTATCTTTTACATAAAATATTCATTTTAGTTATATACAATAATGCTATATATTATAACTCTTGGAATGTTTGAATAATTAGGTAAATATTTAGAATGCTAAGTATAATGATTAAACACCATGATATGATATTGACCCATAATTTATTTTTAAATTGTCCCATCAAACGTTTGTCATTCGTTGATAATTGAAGTGGAATGAGTGAAAATGGTAAAGCTAAACTTAAAAATACTTGTGAAAATACTAATAATTGTTCCATTTTTGCTTCATTACTATTAAAGACGATTAAACAGATAATGATAGGTAATATCGCAATTAAACGTGTAATCAATCTTCGTAACCAATTTGGTATTTTTAAATTTATAAAACCTTCCATGACGATTTGACCTGCCATTGTTCCAGTTATTGTAGAATTTTGACCTGACGCAAGCAGTGCGATTGCAAATAAAGTACTCATAATTGCACCTAACGACGCACCTAATAATGGTTGATTCTGTAATGCATTATATAAATCATAGAATCCACCTAATTGCTCTGTATTTACACCAAAGAAAAGCGCTGCGCCTAATAATAGTAATAAACAATTAACGATGAATGCAATTGATAATTGTATATTTGAGTCCATTGTTGCATATTTGATTGCGTGTGCTTTTGATTGTGTGCTATTGCGATCATACATACGTGATTGAACGATTGATGAATGTAAATATAAGTTGTGCGGCATAATTGTCGCTCCGATAATACCTAATGCAATAAAGAGTGCACCATTATCTGTAATAATTGTTGAACTTGGAACAAAACCATTTAATACTTCAGTAACGCGAGGTGATGCAATAAATACCTCGAAAACAAAAATAACAAGTACTGTGAATATAAGTGTTCCCACAATGGCTTCGATTTTTCTAAAACCAAAACGCATAATAAATAGTAATAAGAAAACATCAAATACTGTGATTAACGCGCCTACAAGAAGCGGAATACCAAATAATAAATCTAAGGCAATGGCACTACCTATAACTTCTGCTATATCTGTCGCGATAATTGCTAACTCAGCAATGATCCAAAATACAAATGCAACGGGTTTATTTAAATAGTGTTTAGTAGCCTGAGCTAAGTCCATACCTGTTGCTATTCCTAACCTTACTGTCATACTTTGTAATAACATTGCTGACAGACTAGAAAGTAAAATCACGAATAGCAAAATGTATCCAAACTGCGCGCCACCTTGCATAGAAGTAATCCAATTACCTGGGTCCATATAGCCAACAGCGACTAATAAACCTGGCCCTAAAAATGAAAATAATTTTTGGCTAAATTTGCCATGAGTATTGATGGAAACCGTATTATTAATTTCATCTAAACTCTTATTATGGGTTTGAACATGATTTTTCAATACCCCCACCTCCATATTCATTTATTAACACTTTATAGATTACTCCAAAATAATTATTAGGTCAACCTAAAAAAATACATAGAGAATAAATTTCTTGGCTACATTAAAATTTGAATAGGGGCTATTGATTAATTAGTTTGATCATTATACGAGATGATTTTTAATTAAATGCAATTTTGATATGATAGAGGAAAGTATAATCTAAGGAGGAAGTCGATGAATAGGAAACCTGAACGTATCATGGCGTGGATTGCAAATGGTCTTAGTATACTGTTTCTATTATTAATGGTTCTAGTCTTTTCATTTATGAATGTACCAGAATTTAAAGAGGCATTTCATCAATTGAATCAGCAACAAGGACTAGAAATGTCGATGGAAACATTTAAAACATCTATTATGTTTCAAGGCGTTTTATTAATTATTTCTACGATACTTGGTATATTGGGAACTTTTATTATCAAAGGAAATCGTGTGTTGGCTGCTTGTGTTTTTATAATTGCAGCAATCACTAGTATATTTTCCGGGAATTTTGTTGCGCTCATTTTGTGGTTTATTGTTGGTATCATGTTATTCGTCAAAAAGGATAAGCGCTTTGATCATCACAAAGGTATTGTTTCAAACGATAACGCTAATGATACGCATAATGCCAATCGAACTGAGGACATGGATCCAGATCGTGAAATGAAACAGAAGAAAGATAATGACCCTTATATTTATTAAGTATCATTAGGCAACATACAAAATATCATGATTTAAATCTGTGTTAATAAATAGCGTGATAACGCAAAAAAACAACTGACCTATACGATTCTAATGTCACCTTCATAAATGAGTTATATAACTCATTTATGAAGGTACGACAATGTATGAGGTCAGTTGTTTTTATTTATAAAATTTTAACAGTTGTTCAAACGTTTCTTCTAAGAAAGATAGGAAAGCTTTATCATTTTTAAGGTGTTCTGAATTTGGTGACAAAGTACGAGCAACGAAAAATTCACCTTTTTTCACTTCTTTAACGCGCTTAAACGCTTTGAATAAATCTTCGTCAGTCATATTGTGGATATACGTTTTTTCTTGACTCATATGGTCTAAACTCACGCTATAATCTGAGGGTAAATTTCTCAATGCATCGAATTGATCTACAAAAGCTTGTACTTGTTGCGCTTTATCCTTGGCTTCATGCATCACACCATACATAACGAACAATTGATTTTCAAAAAGGCCTATTTGAAAATGTGGTTGCATTTTATAACCACGATTATTTGTTGCAAAAGCGACCCAAGTATCTTTGGGTGGATTGACACTTCTACGTGCATGTTTAGCAACATGTGGATAGAAAATTTCGCCAGTAGCAGTTTCCAAGTATTGTGCGAAGTAGTCACCCAAATGATTTAATTGTGGTCTAACGCGTTCGTTGAGTGCTTCCATTCTTGCATCAAGACCATCAACAGTGAATGCTTTAAAATTCTTAGGTTTAAATGTATATTTAGTCATTTGGTCCTCCTATAATCATTCTATACGTTTGTATTGTAGCATAATATAAACATTGAAACATTTGCTTTGCTCTATACCCTTATGATACTGAATAAGTGATATCTAGTGCGTGTATACAACGAGTAAAAAGGGTAATTATAATAGATAAATCATACTTAGATGAAATTTAATGCTTGATTATTGAAGTATTTAATAAATTGTTGGCTAATATCTTTTTAAGTATTAACTAATGTATAATAAATAGTGAACAAGGAGCTGATACAATGACTGTTTATGAATTTGCAAAAGGCCTTATATTAGAAGCAGGAATCAATGTAAAAAAAATAATGAAACAAGACATTAAGATTGAGACAAAATCAAATCCTAATGATCTAGTGACGAATGTGGATAAAGCTACGGAGAAATATCTTTTTGATAACATCAAGCAAACATACCCGAATCATTTAGTTATAGGTGAAGAAGGACATGGACATGAGCTGAAAGACGAGGCAGGGGTAGTTTGGGTTATCGATCCAATTGATGGTACGTTGAATTTTGTACATCAGCAAGAAAATTTTGCAATTTCAATCGGTATCTATAATGATGGGAAACCATATGCTGGCTTTGTTTATGACGTTATGAACGATGTATTATATCATGCTAAAACGGGTGAAGGCGCATATGAAAACGGTAATTTGTTACCAGCAATTTCTTCCACACAACTAAAAACGAGTATTATTGGTATCAATCCCAATTGGCTAACTAAAACACGCTTAGGTGAAATGTTTAAACCCATCGTAAATGAAGCAAGGAGCGCGCGTGCCTATGGTTCTGCAGCGTTAGAAATCATACACGTGGCAACTGGTAAATTAGGTGCATATATGACACCTAGATTACAACCATGGGATTTTGCAGGTGGTTTGATTATCTTAAATGAAGTGGGGGGCGTCGGCACAAACTTATTAGGAGAACCCTTATCCATATATGAACCGAGTTCGATTATAATGGCAAATAAGGATTTACATTCAGAGTTAATAGATAACCATTTCAAAAAAAATTATGAAATAGTTCAATTATTACAGCAAAAATTAAAAGCTAAAAATGATTAGCTAAATCGATTTTTAAAAATAAAAAAGCGTCTCACTCATACTTAGAAGAGTGAGACGTATTTATGAATATATGTTAAATCAACATGAAATTATAGCCAATCATTTTCACGATATTTCTTTTTCAACGTGAAACCGTAACCAAATGTTGCAATGAATAATATAAATGTTAAAATCATGAATGGAACATTTGTAGCAGCTAAACTGAAGCTAAATAAAAGTAAAAATACTATAGCAACCACAGCGAGTACCCAAAATATTGCTTTTGATTTTTTTTGTTGCATCCCTACCACACCTTTATAGTTTTCTTTAACCAATTATATGATATAATAAAAAAGTTGCAAAGAAAAGTGGGAATTTACTCGAGAAAGGAAATTGTATAAAAATGACTAAAATAAGAGAAGATGTTCGTAATATAGCTATCATTGCTCACGTTGACCATGGTAAAACGACACTTGTAGACGAATTGTTAAAACAATCAGGAATTTTCCGTGAGAATGAGCACGTAGACGAAAGAGCAATGGATTCAAATGATATTGAAAGAGAACGTGGTATCACTATCCTTGCGAAAAATACAGCAGTAAATTACAAAGATAATCGAATTAATATATTAGATACACCAGGACATGCTGACTTCGGTGGAGAAGTAGAACGTATCATGAAAATGGTTGATGGTGTTGTCTTAGTAGTAGATGCATATGAAGGTACAATGCCTCAAACACGCTTTGTTTTGAAAAAAGCATTAGAACAAAACTTGAAACCAGTTGTAGTTGTAAATAAAATTGACAAACCAGAAGCTAGACCTGAAGGTGTAGTTGATGAAGTTTTAGACTTATTTATTGAATTAGAAGCAAACGATGAACAACTTGATTTCCCAGTTGTATATGCTTCAGCAGTGAATGGTACTGCAAGTTTAGATCCAGAAAAACAAGATGAAAACATGCAATCATTGTATGAAACAATCATTGATTATGTACCAGCTCCTGTAGATAATAGAGATGAGCCACTTCAATTCCAAACAGCACTATTAGACTATAGTGACTATTTAGGACGTATTGGTGTTGGTCGTGTATTTAGAGGAACAATGCGTGTCGGTGACAATGTATCATTGATTAAATTAGACGGATCAATTAAAAACTTCCGTGTAACAAAAATCTTTGGTTTCTTCGGTTTGAAACGTGAAGAAGTTAATGAAGCATATGCCGGGGACCTAATTGCTGTATCAGGAATGGAAGATATTAACGTTGGTGAAACAGTAACGCCAACTGATAACCAAGAGGCATTACCAGTATTAAGAATTGATGAACCAACACTAGAAATGACTTTCAGAGTAAACAATTCTCCATTCGCAGGTCGTGAAGGTGATTACGTGACTTCACGTCAAATTCAAGAACGTTTAGATCAACAATTAGAAACAGACGTTTCTTTAAAAGTTACACAAACTGAATCTCCAGATAAATGGATTGTTGCAGGTCGTGGTGAATTACACTTATCTATATTAATTGAAAATATGAGACGTGAAGGTTTCGAATTACAAGTTTCTAAACCACAAGTTATCTTAAGAGAAATTGATGGCGTACAATGTGAGCCATTTGAACGTGTACAATGTGAAGTACCACAAGAATATACAGGTGCTGTGATTGAATCATTAGGACAACGTAAAGGTGAAATGTTAGACATGGTCACTACAGACAATGGCTTAACACGTATTATCTTTATGGTACCAGCGCGCGGATTAATCGGTTATACTACTGAATTTATGTCTCAAACACGTGGTTATGGTATTATTAACCATACATTTGAAGAATTTAAACCACGTGTTAAAGGCCGTATCGGTGGTAGAAGAAATGGCGCATTAGTATCATTAGATCAAGGTAAAGCAAGTTCATATGCACTTATGGGCTTAGAAGACCGTGGTGTAAACTTTATGGAACCAGGTACTGAAGTTTATGAAGGTATGGTTGTTGGTGAACATAACCGTGAAAATGACTTAACAGTTAATGTAACGAAAGAGAAAAACCAAACTAACGTACGTTCTTCTAATAAAGACCAAACAGTTACAATGAAACGTCCAAGAACGTTAACACTTGAAGAAGCTTTACAATTTATTAATGACGATGAACTTGTAGAAGCTACGCCAGAAAACATCCGTATTAGAAAAACAGTATTAGAGAAAAATGCACGTGAAAAAGAAGCGAAACGTATTAAACAATTAATGCAAGAAGATGAATAATAAAACGTTTTTTTTCTAAAACATTTTAATTTAAATATAAGAGGACTCATTCGTATTAAGGATGAGTCCTCTTATATTTAAAATATTAATATTTTAACCATCTCAGGCTTGTAAGATAGACGAGCTTATAGTCTCACACGCTTACTATTGCTCTGGGCGTCAGCAAGTTATGTTATGATTCAAAATACGCATATTAATATTCAAAAAATAAAGGCACCTCATTTTAAAATTACCATTAAATAATTTAAAAATGAGGTGCCTTATTAATTAGAGACATTTATGTCACGGATGCTTTATTGGGTTGTTAGTATATTATTATCATATTTTAAGAAACGTTTTATTACATATTTAACTGTTTAACGATGATTATACGTTGTATCTTGATTACGTTGTTTTGGTGTATCAAGTCTACTTTTACATTCATCACACATAAACGTATGCATTGGATCGTTACGTAATCTTTTGGCTTCTAATGTATTTTGATCTATGAACACTTCCGTATCACAAATGATACATTTCACTTTCTTCATAACTAGATCACCTCTATACCAGTAACATATTGAAACTGATAAGAATATCCTTCTTCAGGAATATAAACAAAGCTATCAACAGAATAATCCTCATATAATCTTTTACCATCTTTGGCGAATTGGAAAAAGAGGTAAGGTAACAAGTCGATTGGTATTTCAATTGACTCATTATCATTAAACAAACGTATTGTGGTTGCATTATCATGAGGTTCAGCATTTTTGAAAAATGGTGTCATATTGATAACAAAAGATTTTTCTAATACTGCGCGTCTTTTATATTTAATTTCTGAATTTAGAGTTGGCGGATTCGTTTGACCTTCTAGAATGGCCCTATTCCATTCGCGATTATCGTCAAAATTGATTGGCTTTGTGCCGTCAAAAACGCCTTGTTCTAAATCTTCAATTTGTACTTTTCTGTCATCAAAAATCCAAGTCGTACTATCTAGCGTAATTGGAAATTTAACTTCACCCTTAATTTGAATCATAATCCCACTCCTATTGGCATAAATTACAAATATCTATAATCATTTTATTGAAAAAATTTTAGTGATAAAAATGACTTTTTTGTGAACAAAACACTTATCTATGTTACATTTAATTCAAGTTTAGCAGAGCTAAAAAATAAAAATCATTAAACCGTTTTCAAGTAATGGCCTGTATAAAGGCACATTGATTATAAATAAGAGTAAATTAAATTATCGTTACTATTAATATTATCACAAATTAGACAGTAACGTATATTCTTGAATTCACTTGCTTTTTACTATTTAGTAAGATACACTCTTCTTATAAAGTTACAATTGATAGGGGGAGTATGTCTTGGAAAAAAATCAAAAAATTAACAATGCGGCATATGACCAATTGAATAAAGATGCTGATAGGATTCTCCAACTTATTAAAGTACAAATGGATAATCTTACATTACCTCAATGCCCATTATATGAAGAAGTACTTGATACACAAATGTTTGGATTACAAAAAGAAGTGGATTTTGCTGTACAACTTGGTTTAGTTGACAGAGAAGTGGGCAAAGAATTAATGCTTCGTTTAGAAAAAGAACTTTCTAAATTGCATGATGCATTTACTAATGTTTAATTTGGTTACAGTAGGTAGATTTATTTCTGGAAACATAAGATTCCAAAATTGATATATAAACTTATATAGGAATTTATTATTTAAAACTACATAAGTATTGTGAAAGTGGCTGGGACATCAATCATTTGTTGATCATTTCTTAGCCACTTTTGTCGTGCTTTAAAAAAATAACTCAACAATAAAATAAAATAATGATTATTAGTGTTATATTTGCTCGAGAAATTGTTACAATGTTTGATATAATGTTAAAAGTAAAATTTATTTTTATCAAACGATTACCGTAAAAGGATTACGGATGATTCAAATCACTTTTATTAAATACAGTTATCGAATTAACAAATAGAATATTAAAAATTAGAATTGGATGATATGTCATATGAATAACATAAAACGGTTTTTTCGATATATAAGTAAAAATGCCAAATATATCGATTATCCACTCGTAGTTACATATTTATTATTATGTCTAATTGGTTTGGTTATGGTATATAGTGCAAGTATGGTTGCTGCTACAAAAGGATCGTTGACAGGTGGCATATCCGTACCAGGTACGTACTTTTATACAAGACAATTAATGTACGTGATAATGAGTTTAGTTATAGTATTTTTCATGGCATTCTTCATGAATGTTAAATTATTAGAAACAATTAGATTTCAAAAATGGATGATGATTGGCATCATTATTTTACTTGCTGCAACACTAGTTGTTGGTAGTAATATCAATGGTTCAAAAAGTTGGATTAATTTAGGTTTTATGAATTTACAAGCTTCTGAATTGTTGAAAATTGCAATCATCTTATATATTCCTTATATGATTGAAAAGAAACGACCAAAAGTATTTAAACAGCCAAAATTAATGACTTCACCAATTATTTTAGCAGGATTGTGTATCGCATTAGTGCTGTTACAGCGCGATGTCGGACAAACATTATTGATCATGATTATATTCGTTTCAATACTTTTCTATGCTGGTATTGGTGTCCAAAAATCCATTAAATACGGTCTGTTAATTATAGTAGGTGTCGTTATTATTGGCTCGCTCTTCTTAATTATTGGTTTAGTACCAGATTACTTAACAGCAAGATTTAGTACGTTAACAAATCCATTTAGCCAAGAATCAGGTACGGGGTATCATATTTCTAATTCCCTAATTGCCATCGGAAATGGTGGCTTGCTAGGTAGAGGCCTAGGCAATAGTATCATGAAATTAGGTTATTTGCCTGAACCACATACAGATTTTATTTTTTCTATTATATGTGAAGAATTAGGTTTAGTAGGTGGCCTTGTAGTCATTTGTTTACTATTCTTTATCGTCTATAGAGCCTTTGAGTTAGCTAATAAGACAAATTCTTATTTTTATAAACTCGTATGTGTTGGTGTAGCTAGTTATATAGGAAGTCAAACTTTCGTTAATTTAGGTGGTATTTCAGGTACAATTCCTTTAACAGGGGTGCCATTACCATTTATCAGTTTTGGTGGTTCATCTATGATTAGTTTAAGTATCGCTTTAGGTTTATTACTTATTACCGGTAAACAAATAAGAATAGAAGCTTATAGAAAAAAACAAGCGAATAAGAAAAAGACTCATATTGGAATGACTAGACGGTATTAATAAAAAACTAAATTCAATGTTTAATAATCAGTAAAAGGATTTAAAGGCAAACATTTTAACTTTTAATAGTTGAAATGTTTGTCTATTTTTTTACAATTTAAACCTAATTTTGAAATACTTTTTACAGATAGATATAATGATAATAAAAAGTTATCAATAGTAATAACTTTTTATTAATGTTAATACGTGATATAATTTTCTTCTAAGCTTGTTATAGTAAGGCTTTCGATTTATTCGGAAGAAGTACATTTAAATTATAAAAATTTTAAAATTTAACATCTTATAAATAGTTTCAAGATAAAACTTAATAATTTATTACTGTATACATTGTTCGTATTTTGCTATAATGAAAATCATATCTAACTTTTTAGAAAATTCAAAATTTAAGGGGGACCATGATGTGAAACAAATAAACAAGCTTTTGGTAGCCAATCGTGGTGAAATAGCAATAAGAATTTTTAGGGCAGCGACAGAATTAGATATTAAAACAGTTGCAATTTATTCAAATGAAGATAAAGGATCTTTACATAGATATAAAGCAGATGAATCTTATTTAGTAGGCAAAGATTTAGGACCTGCTGAATCTTATTTAGATATAGAAAGAATCATTGATGTTGCTAAGCGTGCAGATGTAGATGCGATACATCCTGGTTATGGCTTTTTAAGTGAAAATGAAACATTTGCTCGTAGATGTCAAGAAGAAGGAATTAAATTTATTGGTCCACGTGTTGAACATTTAGACATGTTTGGCGATAAAGTTAAGGCAAGAACAACAGCAATTAATGCGGATTTAAGAGTCATTCCAGGTACGGATGGTCCTATTGATAATCAAGAGGATGCGATTGCATTTGCTAATGAAGCAGGTTACCCATTGATGATTAAAGCGACAAGTGGTGGCGGCGGTAAAGGTATGCGTATCGTACAATCGGAAGATGAATTAGAAGACGCATTCCATCGAGCTAAATCTGAAGCGGAAAAATCATTTGGTAATAGTGAAGTATATATTGAAAAATATATAGACAATCCGAAACATATTGAAGTACAAGTTATCGGTGATGAACATGGTAATATCGTACATTTATATGAACGTGATTGTTCTGTACAAAGACGACACCAAAAGGTAGTAGAAGTGGCACCTTCAGTTGCATTGTCAGATGATTTAAGGGAACGTATCTGTGAAGCAGCAATCCAATTAATGGAAAATATTGAATATGTCAATGCGGGTACGGTGGAATTCCTTGTATCGGGCGAAGAATTCTACTTCATTGAAGTTAATCCGCGTGTTCAAGTGGAACATACGATTACTGAGATGATTACAGGTGTTGATATCGTTAAAACACAAATACTTGTTGCTGATGGTGAAAATCTATTTGACGAAGAAATAAGTATGCCAAGTCAAGCAGATATTAAAACATTAGGATATGCGATTCAATGTCGTATTACTACTGAAGATCCAACAAATGATTTTATGCCAGATACTGGACGTATCATAGCTTATCGTTCAAGCGGTGGTTTTGGAGTGAGATTAGATGCTGGTGATGGATTCCAAGGTGCAGAAATTTCACCTTATTATGATTCGTTATTGGTAAAATTATCTACACACGCTATGTCTTACAAACAAGCAAATGAAAAAATGGATCGTTCATTACAAGAAATGCGAATCCGTGGTGTGAAAACCAATGTTCCGTTTTTAATTAATGTTATGAGAAATGAGCAATTTAAAACAGGTGATTATACTACTAAATTCATTGAGCAGACACCTGAGTTATTTGATATTGAACCGACATTAGATAGAGGTACAAAAACGTTAGAATATATTGGTAATGTTTCGATTAATGGATTTCCAAATGTAGAAAAACGATCTAAACCGATCTATGAAACATCGCCAATTCCACAAATCCCTAGAAAAGAAATAGCAAAATTAGAGGGAACGAAACAAATACTGGATACTAAAGGACCTAAGGCAGTAGCAGAATGGTTAAAAGAGCAAGACGATGTATTAATCACCGACACTACATTTAGAGATGCGCATCAGTCATTATTAGCTACACGTGTGAGAACAAAAGACATGATGAATATTGCTTCTAAAACAGCTCAAGTAATGAAAGACAGCTTTTCATTAGAGATGTGGGGCGGTGCAACTTTTGATGTTGCGTATAATTTCTTGAAAGAAAATCCATGGGAACGCTTAGAAAGATTAAGAAAAGAAATTCCAAATGTTTTATTCCAAATGTTATTACGCGCCTCAAATGCTGTTGGATATAAAAATTATCCAGACAATGTTATAAAAAAATTCGTTAAAGAAAGTTCAGAAGCTGGCATAGACGTGTTCCGTATCTTTGACTCTTTAAATTGGGTTGATCAAATGAAAGTGGCCAATGAAGCTGTACAAGAAGCGGGTAAAATTTCGGAAGGGACGATTTGTTATACAGGAGACATATTAAATCCAAATCGTTCGGATATTTACACTTTACAATACTATGTTGATATGGCGAAAACACTTGAACGTGAAGGATTCCATATATTAGCGATTAAAGATATGGCGGGATTATTGAAACCTAAAGCTGCCAATGAACTAATTGGAGAATTGAAAGCTGCGGTTGATTTACCAATTCACTTACACACACATGACACAAGTGGAAATGGTTTATTAGTGTATAAACAAGCTATAGATGCAGGTGTAGACGTCATTGATACTGCAGTAGCTTCTATGAGTGGTTTAACAAGCCAACCAAGTGGCAACTCTTTATATTATGCATTAAATGGATTTGATAGAAATATGCGTGCAGATGTAGATGGTATGGAAGAGTTATCACACTATTGGGGTACAGTACGTCAATATTACAGTGATTT
>ERZ1023393.110-NODE-110-length-20952-cov-3.904340_pt1 | contig 20952 bp, 15 predicted proteins | sample MGYA00380503_ERZ1023393 | MGnify/ENA primary metagenome ERZ1023393 (study PRJEB33173, sample SAMEA4830379) | metagenome | study: EMG produced TPA metagenomics assembly of the PRJEB25223 data set... | reverse complement strand
AATTTCCACGGAGTGAGATAAGATTTCATATTTTTTTTTTTTTAATGATACGGCGCCCACCGAGATCTACACTCTTTCCCTGCACGACGCTCTTCCGATCTTCCGGGGTCGGCTCGGCACTCTTGGAGGGTTCCGGGGTCGGCTCGGCGCTCTTCGACGGCTCAGGGGTAGGGTCCGCACTCTCAGAAGGTGCCGGAGCGGCCTCCTTGGTCGGCTCAGCACTCTCGGACGGGGTCGGCTGGGCATCAGAAGTAACGCGAGGGGATGCCTCAGCATCGGCCGTCGCGGAGGAAGTAGCTTCGGTGGTAGGCCACGCACTCACCGTAGCTAGGGTAGGAACTGCCGTCTGCGAATGTTCGTCAACGGCGGGGTCTAGGGTTTGGTCTGCAGCGTTTTCGGGGTGCACCGGTACCTGGGCGGCATCCTGTATATCCTGCGCAAACGAGGCTACAAAGGGGCTTCCGGAAGCAACCAGTGCTGTCGCCAGACTCGCAGAGACCACCTTACGGTTTCGTTTTCCCAAAAGGTTGTCCTTGACTTTCTGATATTTCGTGAGTGAATAGGTATCCCATCAGCGAGCGACGGAATACCATCAGTTATTCTACCGAATTAGCGGATTCTTTCCCGTCTATCTTATCGCTTTTGGGTATGCCTCGGAGCTTGTCATGAATTTTTACGACCGCCTATTCGGGTTTATTACCCTTTGCGGGCGCTACATTCACTTGTGAGAAAATTTGCATTACCCCTAATCGGTATGCACTTTTACTCGATAAATCACAAAAGCATCCTAAAAGTATAACCGTCAAGTGATTTTTCACACCAGAGAAATTAGAATGTCTCTCATATATTCTTGAGAATCCCCCCCCCTACGGCTCGGCCGGTGGGGCGCGATGGCTCCGAGAGAGCGCACACAAGCCGGGGCACCGTACGCAAGACAGAATACGGCGCCCCGGCTAATGCAGAAACTAGCGCAGGCCCAGGGGGCGTTCCATCGCCAGGGTCAGCAGCTCGCTAATCAGGTCGGTGTAGGAAATACCGGTGCTCTCCCACATGGTCTTGTACATCGAAATCGGAGTGAAGCCGGGCATGGTGTTCACCTCGTTGATGACCAGGCGGCCGTCCTCGGTGTAGAAGAAGTCCGCACGAGACAGGCCCTCTCCGTCCAGCGCCAGGAATGCCTTGACTGCCAGCTCGCGCAGGCGCTCCTGCACATCCTGCGGCAGGTTCGCCGGGCACACGGTCACAGCGGAAGACTCAGAAACGTACTTCGCCTCGAAATCGTAGAAACCGTGATCCTGATCCACAACCTCGATCTCGCCGGGGTAGGATGCGCGCGGCATCTCGCCGTGGTGGCCATCGAGCACAGCGCACTCGATTTCGCGGCCCACAATACCGGCCTCAATAATAATCTTCGGGTCGTGGCGGCGTGCCTCTTCAATCGCGGGCACGAGCTCCTCCACCGAATCCACCTTGGTAAGGCCGAAGGAAGAACCGGCGCGGGTCGGCTGCACGAACATGGGGAAGCCCAGCTTCAGCACGCGCTCCAGAATCTGCTCGCGGTCCTCGTGCTCCCACTGGCGATTGGTGACAACCTCGTAGGGGCCGACCTCCAGGCCAGCGGACTCGAAAGCAACCTTCATGAAGTGCTTATCCATACCCACGGCCGAGGCGGTCACACCGCAACCCACGTAGTGCAGGTCAGCCATTTCCAGCAGACCCTGCACGGTGCCGTCCTCACCGAAGGGGCCGTGCAGCAGCGGGAAGACAACGTCCACCGGCGCGGTGCGAGTAACGTTGCCCTCAGCATCCACCAGGGTCAGGCGGGAATCGCCGGCGCCCATCGGCAGGAACACCTGCTGGGTGCCCGCGGGGAACTCCGCGGTACCGCGAGTGCCGGCGGTCAGCTCGGCGAGCTGCTGCTCATCGGTCAGGTACCAGCGGCCGTCACGGGTGATACCGATAGTGATGACGTCGTAGGCGGTGCGGTCAATAGCGCCCAGCACGCCGGCGGCGGTGATGAGCGAAATGGGGTGCTCGGAGGAGCGGCCACCGCACAGCAGGGCGACGGTCTTCTTCTCGGTCATGTGTTTCTCCTAGTCGGTGTTCCCCTTACCGCGGGCGGAAGGGCGGAACGGTGAGCGTTGGTTGGAACGCCACGGGTTTGAGCGTCAAACGCGCGAATACCGCCGCGACTCACCCGACCATCGTACGTTCGGGGTTCGCAACGGTATCCGTCGTTGGATGCAAATCTTTTTCTAGTATGTCCGCGCGGAGGGCCCGCGCGCAAGGGGCCAACGGCCAGGCCAGCCTCGGGGCCCGGATCGCAACGCGACCCTCGCCCCGGTCTGTTCCCTAGTGCCCCTCGTGCTTGAGGCGGCGGCCCAGCAGCTTCGGGGCGAGGTCCTCGATGCTGATGCGGCCCGAAAGCACCGCCACCACGGCCTCCACGATGGGCATTTCCACACCGTGGCGGCGAGCCAGCTCGGCCACCACGGGAGCCGACTTAATCGACTCGGCCGTCTGACTCATGTGCTCGTGCAGGGTGTCGGGGGCAACCCCCTCGGCCAGCAGGCGGCCGGCCGTGTGGTTACGGGACAGCGGCGAGGAGCAGGTGGCGATCAGGTCGCCCATGCCGGCCAGTCCGCTCATGGTCGAGGCCTCGCCACCCAGCGCCACCGCAAGGCGGGTAATCTCCGCCAGGCCGCGCGTCATGATGGAGGCCTTCGAATTATCGCCGTAGTTGCGGCCCTCGCAGATACCCACGCAGAGGGCAATCACGTTCTTGACCAGGCCGCCGATTTCGGTGCCGACCACGTCCGTGTTGGTGTAGGGGCGAAAGTAGCCGCAGGCAATGGCGCGGGCCACGGCCTCGGCCACGGGCAGGGTACGGGCCGCCACGACGGATGCCGTGGGCTCCTCCCCCATAATCTCGGTCGCCAGGTTCGGGCCCGAGAGCACGCACACGCGGTGCGGAATGTGGCCGATCGCGCGCACATCCGCGCCGCGCATCGCGAGGGCCTCCTCCAGTTCCTCGGTAATGACCTGCGACATGCGCAGACCCGTGCCGGTTTCCAGGCCCTTGGCCAGGGAGACCAGCAGCGCATCCGGTTCGATGAAGCGGGCGAAGTTCTGCAACTGCGAGCGCAAAACCTGTGCCGGCAGAGCCAGGACCACCAGGTCCGCCCCGGTCAGCGCCGAGGGCGCGTCCGCGGTGAAGTGCAGGTTGTCGGGGAGCTTAATGCCCGGGAAGTAGCGGGAGTTCTCGCGGGTGCGTTCGCACTCGGCCATGGCCTGCTCGTCGCGACCGATGAGGGTCACGCGGGTGTCGTCGCCGCGCTCGCGAGCGGCGTCCGCCGCGATCTTGGCGAAGGCCGTGCCCCAGCTACCCGCGCCGAGAATCGCAATGGATTCCACGGTGGGTGAGAGGGTGAACTCGGGGCTCGGTGCCGGGGTTCGTCCAAAGAAGCTCATGGGAACCTGTCTCTCTCGCGCTTCCCCACGGATGCGGGGTGCGGGCATTGGTGTGGCTGGTAAGGGGAGGGTGCGAGCCGGGATCGTGCGGGCGGCCGGGGCGGAGGTCTACTTCGTGTCCGGTTCGCCGAGGGCGCCGCCGACCGGACCCGAGGGGGTGCCGGGGGCTTCGCGGCGCTTGGTGCGCGGGTTCCAGCGTCCCTCGGGGGCCTTCTCTCCGCGGATTTCCTCAAGTTCGGCGGTGATGGCGTCCAGCATCGCGTCGGTGACCACGCCCAGCTCGGTGCGGGTGTGCTTCGCCTCCGGGCTGGGGTCGGCCACGAGGGAGGCGATGTCGAGGGCCGGTCCGACCTTTACTCGCACGGTCTTGCGGGGGAAGAGCGAAACCTTGCGCTTTTCCTTCACGCGACCGTCCTCGCCGGGCTCATCCACGTAGCCGAGAATCTGTTCGTCACCCCAGTGCGCCACCGGGTAGACGGGCGCGCCGGTGGACAGGGCCAGACGAGCCGCACCGGTGCGGGCCTGCATGGGCCACAGCTGCGGGTCGTGGGTGGTGGTACCCTCGGGGAAAATCACGACGGCGCCGCCGGCTTCCACGACCTTGCGAGCGGTAATCAGTGACTTGCGGGCATCCACCGAGCCGCGCACCACGGGGATGTGCGCGAGCTTGCGCATGATGTAGCCGAGCACGGGAGCGCGGAAGAGCGAGTCCTTCGCCAAGAAGCGCGGCAGGGCTCCGTTGACGAACGCGGGGAAAGCCACGGTGACCGGGTCGAGCTCGGTCGTGTGGTTGGCAACGATGATGTACCCGCCATTCTTCGGCAGGTTCTCGCGGCCGGTAATTTCGACGCGCGCGATGAGCTTATACACCCCGCGCGCAGCGTTACCGAGCACCTTGTAGAGCGCATCGCCGTAGGCGGTGGGTTCAATTTCCGGCAGTGCCTTCTTTCCCTGCTGCCCGCTCATTAGCCCTGAACCTCAACTTCCTCGGGCTCCACCACGACGATGGCGGCGTCCGGCTTGGGGGCCTTGGAGGCCTTGCGCTCGAGCACCTCAAAGTTTGCGCCCAGGTTCTTGAGCTTCTGCTCAAAGTTCTCGTAGCCGCGGGCAATCAGCTCAACACCGCTCACGTGGGAGGTACCCTTGGCGGTCAGCGCCGCGATGATGTGGGAGAAGCCGCCGCGCAGGTCGGGAACCTCGATGTCGGCACCGGTTAGCGGGGTGGGGCCGGAGATGATGGCGGAGTGGCCGTAGCCCTTACCCTCGAAGCGGCAGGGTGCGCCGCCCACGCAATCACGCATCACCACGATGTCGGCGCCCATCTGCTTGAGGGCGTTGGTAAAGCCGAAGCGCTCCTCGTACACGGTCTCGTGCACGATGGAGGCACCCTTGGCCTGGGTCAGCGCCACGACGAGCGGCTGCTGCCAGTCGGTCATGAAACCGGGGTGCACGTTGGTTTCAAAGACGATGGGCTTGAGCTCTGCGCCGGGGGTGCGGCGGGCGGGGTGGGTGAAGCGGATGCCCTCGTTGGTCACCTCGTACAGGCCGCCCATCTTGCGGAACTGGTTCAGGAACGCGGTCATGTCCTTCTGAGCCGCGCCGCGCACGAAGATGTCGCCGCCGGTGGCCAGGGCCGCGGAGGCCCAGGAAGCGGACTCGTTGCGATCGGGCAGGGAGGTGTGGTCGTAGCCGGTCAGCTCGTCCACGCCCTCGATGACGATGGTGCGGTCCTCGTTGATGAAGATGATGGCGCCCATCTTCTGCAGTACGGCGATGAGGTCAATAATCTCGGGCTCAATCGCGGCGTTGCGCAGAACGGTCTTGCCCTTGGCTCGCACGCCGGTGAGCAGAACCTGCTCGGTAGCGCCCACGGAGGGGTAGTTCAGCACGATCTCGGCGCCCTTCAGGCCCTCTTCGGGCACGATCAGGGTGGTGCCGGTCTCGTCGTCCTTCTCGACGACGGCGCCGAACTTACGCAGCGCGGCCATGTGGTAGTCGATGGGGCGGTCACCGATCTTGCAGCCGCCCAGGTTGGGGATGCGCGCGGTGCCCAGGGTGTGCAGCAGCGGGCCCACCATCAGAATCGGAATACGCGAGTTACCACCGAAGAGCTGAATCTCCTCTGCGTTCTTGGCCGCGGTGGTCGCGTCCTGGGCGGGGTTGAGGGTGAGAACACCGGACTCGGGATCATAGTCAACCTTCGCACCGTGCAGTTCGACCAGGGTGGTAACGATCTCCACGTCGCTCAGGTCGGGGACGTTGCGCAGGGTCGAGGGGGTCGAACCGTGTAGTGCTGCGACCATCGCCTTGGGCACCAGGTTCTTGGCGCCGCGTACGTGAACCTCACCGACGAGCGGGGTGCCACCTTCGATGCGAAGCTTGCTGATGTTCTCAGTCATTAAAAATCCTTTGGAGCGTCGGTCGGTGCGACCCGAACCGGAAAACCGTGTGTAACTGCGCCAGCGTTGTGTACGTGCCGTGCCTTCGAGCGCGAAGGTGAAACGGGCGCATATATTCATCATTATTCTAAGCCCCAGTGTAAAGGTGCTCCAAACAAGGAAGGACGTTCCCCCGTAGTGGGCCCACTATGCGGAGGGTGCACCTCCGATACGCGGCGCTACGCCTGCCTCACTCCCCCACCCCGCCAGACAGATTGTGGTGCTTGGCGGCGCGGATACCACCTCGCGGATTCGACGCTTGACGTTTCTGAGGTACCTGGGGGGGGCGGTCAAGGCCTCGCCCCGAAAAATACTTGAGAAAACGCTTGGAAAAATAAGTTAACATACCTAAAAATTCATTACATTGCAAATAAATACGGGATTGGGGCTAAATATTATCGTCGAAAACCCTGAGCGTAACCCAGAACTTGAACCTTACTCGCGTTTCGCCCCTACAATAACGTGCGTAGCCGAACCTGCGCGCTACACACCGAAAGAACCCCATGAAATACAATCACACATCACAAAACACCGCACATCACACCGATTCCCGAACCACCGGCACCCGAGCCGCAGCATCACCGAAGATGTCGCGCCGCAACCTCGTTCGGGGAGCCGCCTGGAGCACCCCCGTCATCCTCGCAAGCTCCTCCATCCCGGCGTGGGCAGCTAGCGTCGAGGCCTGTACCCCCGCCCTCTCCCTCAAGCCCGCTGCCACCGGCTACGACGACGTGAAGGGGGCCTACAGCGAATGGATCGTTCCGCAGGGCACCGGCCGCGTGCGTTTCGATCTGATCGGCGGCGCAGGCGGAGCCACCTCCTCCTTTACCCCCTCGTACCTTGCCCAAGAGACTGACTCCTACCTCATCGGCGGAGGCGCGGGTGCCCAGCTCAGCGGCATCCTGAAGGTCTCGGAGGGCGATATTCTGCGCGTCTGGGCCGGCAACGGCGGCGTCGGTGCCGCATCCGGCACCCGCCCCGCACTCGGCGGCGGCGGTTACGCGGTGGGCGGCGATTCCACCGGCTCCAGCACGCAGATCGGCCAGGCGCAGACCCCCGAGAGCGTCTCCGGCATCGTCTACGGCGCCTCCGGCGGCGGCTCCTCAGCCATCGAGCTGGTCCACAACGGCACCGTCACCGTGGTAGCCGTGGCCGGCGCGGGCGGAGGTGGCGCGCAGTTCGCAACCCTCGCAAGCCACTTCGCGGTCTTTTCGGAAGCCCCCGACGACCAGCTCAACCCGGCCATGCGCATTGCCGCAGATGGTGCCGGTACCGCTATCGGCGGCGGCAACGCCGGGGCCGACGCGAGCCAGGATAACGATGGCCAGGGCGGCATGCTCCGGGCGAGCCCCTCCCAGGTCCTCCACCCCGTCACCACCGGGGACGAAGACATCGACGGGCGCATCAGCGTTACCGGAGGCACCCCGGGCCGCGCGGGCGTACCCGGCAAGACCGGAGAGGCCCTCATCGGCGTACTCGGTGCCGATCGCCAGCTGACGCTCAAGGACATGAAGACCCCCTGGTTTGAGAACGTCGATTTCCCGCCCTACTACAGCTACGACGGCGACTCCGTGGTCACCGGCGTCAAGGGCACCGGAGGCTCCGAGGCTACCTCCGGGTACAAGGGTCGAGGCGGCTCTGGTGCCCTCATCGCCAACGAGCAGGATAGGTTCAGCCTGACCAGCATCGCCTCGGGTGGCGGTGCTGGATACGGCGGCGGCGGTGCGGCTCTGAACATCTGGACGGCCGCCACCTACTTTGGGGACGTCTTCGGCCGCCAGGTGCAGTTCAGCGCGGGAGGCAACATCACCTCCGTCACCGCGATGAGCAGCGGTGGCGGCGCGGGCGGCAGCTACATCAACCACGAGCTGGTGAGCGACTTCAGCCTGTCCACCGCAAAGAACGCGAACTCGCAGGTTGGCGTGCGTTCCCCCGGCTCGGTACAGCTGTACACCTGCTCGGAGAATGCATCCCTCGCCTCCCCCATTACGGGAGAGACTGCCTAGCGGTATTCCGCGGTACTCCGCACGCATGACAAAAGCTCGGGGCGGTCACCTTTTCGGTGACCGCCCCGAGCTTTTAGCTATCGATGCTCTCGCAGCAGCGAGGTGAAGGCGTTTAGAGCTCCTGGGTGCGGGGCATCCAGGAGGGGCGCTTCGCCTCGTACGCCTCGATGGCGTCAATGTTCTGCAGGGTCAGGCCGATGTCGTCCAGGCCCTCCATGAGGCGCCAGCGCACGTAGTCGTCAATCTCGAAGGGAACGACCAGCGCACCCACGGTCACGGTCTTCGACTCCAGGTCGACCGTGATTTCGGTGCCGGGCTCGTGCTCCAGAGCCTTCCAGATCAGCTCGATGTCGTCCTGGGCGACCTGGGCGGTCACCAGGCCCTGTTTGCCCGAGTTACCGCGGAAAATATCGGCGAAGCGAGCTGAGATAACGACCTTGAAGCCGTAGTCGCGCAGCGCCCACACGGCGTGCTCACGCGAGGAACCGGTGCCGAAGTCGGGACCGGCCACCAGAACACTACCGTGCTTGTAGGGCTCCTGGTTCAGGATGAACTCGGGGTCCTTGCGCCAGTTGGCGAAGAGCGCGTCGTCGAAGCCGGTCTTGGTCACGCGCTTGAGGTAGACCGCGGGGATAATCTGGTCGGTATCAACATTCGAAGAACGCAGCGGTACGCCGATACCGGTGTGCTTAATAATGGGTTCCATAATGGCTCTCCTTTATAGCGTCGGTGGCGTATTACGCCAGAACGTCGGACGGTGCGGACAGGGTACCGCGCACGGCGGTTGCGGCGGCGACCACCGGGGAGACCAGGTGGGTGCGGCCGCCCTTGCCCTGGCGTCCTTCAAAGTTACGGTTCGAGGTGGAGGCGCAGCGCTCGCCGGGTGCCAGCTGGTCGGGGTTCATACCCAGGCACATGGAGCAGCCGGCGAATCGCCAATCGGCACCGAAGTCCTTGAAGACCTTGTCCAGACCCTCTTCTTCGGCCTGTGCGCGCACCTTCTGGGAGCCGGGCACGACCATCATGCGCACGTTCTCGGCGATGGTGCGGCCGCGCACGATGTCGGCCGCGGCGCGCAGGTCCTCGATGCGGGAGTTGGTGCAGGAGCCCAGGAAGACGACATCCACGGGGATTTCCTTCATGGGGGTACCCGCCTCCAGGCCCATATACTCGAGGGCGCGGGTTGCGGCAACCTTGTCGTTCTCGTCCTCAAAGTCGTCGGGGGACGGCACGGACTGGCTCAGCGGCACGCCCTGGCCGGGGTTGGTGCCCCAGGTGACGAAGGGCTCGAGCTCGTCGGCGTTGATGAAGATTTCCTTGTCAAAGACGGCGCCCTCGTCGGTGGGCAGGGTCTTCCAGTACTCCACGGCCTTGTCCCACTCTTCACCCTTGGGGGCGTGCGGGCGGCCCTTGATGTACTCGAAGGTGGTCTCGTCGGGGGCGACCATACCGGCGCGTGCGCCCGCCTCGATGGACATGTTGCACATGGTCATGCGGCCCTCCATGGAGAGGGAGCGGATGGCGGAACCGCGGTACTCGGGCACGTAGCCCTGGCCGCCGCCGGTGCCGATCTGCGCGATGACGGCGAGGATGATGTCCTTAGCGGTCACGCCGGGCTTGAGGGTGCCCTCAACGTTGATGGCCATGGTCTTGAAGCGTGCCAGGGGCAGGGTCTGGGTGGCCATGACGTGCTCTACCTCGGAGGTGCCGATACCGAAGGCCAGCGCACCGAACGCGCCGTGGGGGGAGGTGTGGGAGTCACCGCAGACGATGGTCATGCCGGGCATGGTCAAGCCGAGCTGCGGGCCGACCACGTGCACAATGCCCTGTTCCTTGTCGCCCAGGGAGTGGATGCGCACGCCAAATTCCTTGGCGTTGCGGCGCAGGGTCTCAATCTGGGTGCGGCTGGTCAGGTCGGCGATGGTGCCGAAGATGTTGTCGGTGGGGGTGTTGTGATCCTCGGTGGCGATGGTCAGGTCGAGACGGCGCAGGGGGCGGTTCTCGATGCGCAGGCCCTCGAAGGCCTGGGGCGAGGTCACCTCGTGCAGAAGCTGCAGGTCGATGTAGAGCAGGTCGGGCTTGCCGTTTTCGCCGGGGACGACGACGTGTGCGTCCCAGACCTTCTCGGCGAGGGTGCGCGGACGAGCGTCCGCGGGGTGTGCGTTCTGTTCGCTAGTCATAGTTTCTCCTGCTGTGATGCGTTGCTGCGGTGTGGGGTGCGATGGCCGAGAGGCGGTTCGGGCTCTTGGGCTCGGACTTCCAGAACGGCAGGTGGGGAGCGGATTATGTACCCGCAACTACCGTCAAACCAGTATTTTCCTGCGGCGTGTCGCATAAATTTTCATGAGTTCTTAGCCCGTGAGACGGACTGAAACTCACCCTGAATACCCCGTGTTTTTGTGTGGGTTTTACCCGTGAACCTGTCAAAAATTCACGGATTTTCCCGGTATCGAGCGGGGATTTTCGCATATTTTCGGCAATAAACCCACACAAACACTTATTATGAAACATTCATAATTTACACCGAAGGCGGTCCTTCAATCTTCGACTCTGCACACCCATGAGTCCACAAAGTCCGGGTTATCTTTCATATTCTGAGATAGAATGAAGGAATGACTCCTTCCGCATCACGTTTCAGCGCACACGGAATGCGTCACGTCAACGCATCCACACAACACAACGCACCGATCATCGACCCCGTCAAGCCGCCCGAGCATATGAACGCAGATGAGCAAGTGGTAGAGGTACACTCCCACGGTTCCTCCGGCGTGGGTGTGCTCGACAAGGCCACGCTCATCCTCGACTGCCTCGAGGCCGGCCCCGTCTCCCTGGGCGATCTCGTCAAGGCCACCGGCCTGGCACGCCCCACCGCGCACCGCCTCGCCGTGGCTCTGGCCCACCACCGCCTCGTGGCCCGCGACGTGCAGGGCCGCTTCATGCTCGGCCCGCGCCTGACCGAGCTGGCCTCCGCTACGATCTCTGACGAGCTCACCACCGTGGCCAGCCCGATTCTGCAGCAGCTCAGCATCGACGCCGACGAGTCCACCCAGCTATACCGCCGTCAGGGCGATTGGCGCGTATGCGTCGCGACCGCTCCCCGCCCCTCCGGCATGCACGAGTCCATCCCCCTGGGCACCCAGCTGTCCATGCAGGCCGGCTCCGCCGCACAGGTGCTGCTGGCGTGGGAAGACCAGAACCGCATCGTCGAGGGCCTGCGCGACGCCCACTTCAGCGCCGCCATGCTCGCGGCCGTGCGCCGCATCGGCTGGGCACAGTCCGTGGGCGAGCGCGAACGCGGCACCGCCTCGGTTTCGGCCCCCGTGCGCGCACCCGGCGGCAAGGTGATTGCGGCCGTGTCCATCTCGGGCCCGATCGACCGCATGACCCGTCAGCCCAACCGCAACTACCCCGAGCTGGTCTTCAAGGCCGCGCACGCCATCACCGAGGGCCTGCGCAAGCTTTCGGCCTCGCACGGACACGTTGACAGCGAGGCGGAAAACCCCGCCGACCCCAACGAGGTCGGCTAGCTTCAGCGGCACCTCGCAGAAACAGCATTGTGCAGACTAATAGTCCCTCCCCACCTTTTCCGGCGGGGAGGGACTATTTGTATTCGGGCTGGCGCGCGCCGGGCCGAGTTATCCGCGCCCAGCTATCCCGCTAGGGCCGGATCTCGAGCGCCGAACGGTAGGCCTGCAGGCGCTGAGCCTCCTCCCGCACGGGCTCGATGACGCAAGCGCGGACCGCCTCCTCGACCCCCGCGTTCAGGCGGACGCGCAGGCGGCGGGCGTAGCGTCGGGCACCCCAGGCCGTCAGCAGTCGCCCCAGCCCGGCGGCGGCAATGCCCAGCAGCACGCCCAGGATGACGAGCAGGGTCGGCAGGGGCACCGGGAACCCCTCGGGGGCGGGAGGCGGCGGCAGCTGAATCTGCAGGTAGCCCAGCCCCGCGATGAGGGTCAGCCAGGCCACGCCCACCAGGGCGCTGAGCAGGGCCAGCCACTGCAACACGTTGAAGAACGCCCACGGGGCGCGCTGGCGGCCGCGCGTGTAGTCGATGCGCGCAATGTCGCGTTCAATCAGGGTCGGCAGCTGCGACTCCCGCGAGAGGGCCGCCTCACCGAGGGAACGCTTCCAGGGCTCGCCCACGTTCTGCCCCATGCGTGAGCCGTAGCGGCGCACCGCGTTAGCCATGTTTGCCTTCTGTGCGGCGCTCAGCGGGGGTAACGAGGGGGCCACGAGCTCGGGTGCGGAATCCTGGGCGGAGCCGCCCAGCATCCCGAGGTTCGAGACCCCGGCACCCTTCTTCTCGTGCCCGCCCTTCGTGTCGCTCTTTGTGCCGTTCTTTCCTTCGGAACCGGTTCCGAGGTGAAGGCGGCGCAGCGGGTCAGCCTTCAGGCGTCCCATCCAGCGCGTAGCAATCCAGCCAGTGCGGGTGCGGGCCGCGCGGCGGTACGACTCGGTTGCCGCCTCCAAAACCTGGGTGGCGGGGCTTGCGTCGTAGCATGCCTGCGTCAGCTCCCGCTCGGCGGTCAGCGCGTCAGCTCCGGTCAGGGCCGTTCCCTCTCCCCCGGCGTAGGCGCGCAAATCGTTGGCGATGGCGTGCAGCTGGGCGTCCGTGCTCTGCAGCGAGGTGCTCTTCGCGGCGGCCACCTGAGCCAGCAGATCGCGGAGCGCGTCCATTCCCTCACCGGTTCGGGCCGAGACGGCTAGGGGCGGAGCCAGCAGGTGCCGGTCGGTACCTTCGGCCTGCATCAGGTGCGTCAGGGAGGCCAGCACGGCGGGCACCTCGGAGGGATCAAGCTTATCGGCCTGGTTGAGAACGCAGAGGGTCTGCGCGCCGGAGGCGGCCAGCGGCACCATGAACTCGCTGTGAATCACCGCATCGGCGTACTTCTGGGGGTCGACAACCCAGACGAGCACGTCCACGTAGCGCATCATGCGGGCGGCAAGCTCGCGGTTGGCGGTGGTGACGGAATCGAAGTCGGGCATGTCCAGCAGAATCAGGCCGCCGGTGCGGGTGCGGGTTTCGCCGCGGCCCACCATGCGCCGGATGCGGTTGAAGAGGCCCGGGGCCGGTTCGGTCACCGCGTTGGGGGCGGACTGCGCGCTCGCGGCGTTCTGCGTCTGCCCCTCGACGTCCCGGATAAATTCCGTGCTCTGGGGGTACACGCGGTTCTCGATGCCCAGCCAGTCCAGCAGTTCGTCGCTGTCCTCGGCGCCCCAGACGGCGGCCTGCACCGCGGAGGTCGTGGGGCGCGTGGGCGCCGAGCGGGCGATGGGGTACCCCGACACGGCGTTGAAGAGCGTGGATTTGCCGCTGCCGGTCGCGCCGAAGAAGCCGATGATGGTGTGCTCGGTGGAGAGCTCGCGGCGGCGGCTCAGGCGTTCGAGGGCCTCGGAGGCTTCGAGCACCACGGATTCGGGGAGGCGGTCGCGGCCGTATTCCAGCGCGTCGTTGAGGCTCGCGACGGCCCGGGCAAAGGTTGAGACGGCCCGGGGAGCCTGGGGTTCCGCCGGCGGGTTCGGGCGGTCACCTCGGGGGTTATGGGTGGTCATAGTGGGCTTTCTGGAAGGTCTGGTGGGTTTTGACTGGGAGCTCTAGAACCGCTGCCGGGAAGAGGTTACCTGTGGTTCCTGTGGCTAGGCGCTCTCGGCGGTCATGGCCTCGGCAAGCGATTGCACGCTGCGGGCCGCGTCCCAGACCGTTTCGGCGGGCACTTCGGGTTCGGTTTCCGCCAGCAACTCGGTGAAGGGTCGTCCGTGCTCGCGCAGCAGGGCACCCATGCGTTCGAGCAGGTCGGTGCGGGCCCGGGTGGCCATGCGGCGCACGGCGTCCTCGCCGAAGATGGATTCGAGGAGCTTGGCGCCGACCACGCCGCTACCGCCGGCGATGCCGACCTCCACGCCGGTGAGACCTCCCGTGAGGCTGAACGCGGCGACCATCATGAGCACGGCCACGGCGTTGACGCTCAGCGAAAGGAATCGGGCGCGCTGGCGCTTGCCGGCGCCCTCCTCTCGAATCATGTCGAGCACCGAGGCCTGCCAGAGGCGGATTTCCGCGGCCACGGCGGCCGAGAACTCATCCTCGGGCGTGGCGCCGGCGGTCGGGGCGGGGGCCGCGTCCAGCCGGTGCAGCAGGGAGCGGCCGGCACGGGTCGAACGCCAGCGGGCGCGGGTGCCTTCGGAGGCTCGGGAGGCTGCATCCACGACCACGGCGTAGATGCTGCTTTCGAGAGCGTCCTCGACCTTCTGCGCGGCGGCGGGTTGGCCCCGCAGCGCCGAGCCCACGCGGTCGCGCAGACGGCCGATGGTGCTGTCGAGGGAGCGGAAGAATTCGCCGGTGCCCACGAAGTCGTGCCAGCGCGAGAGCACCTCGCCGCGCAGCAGCGAGCCGTCCGAGAGCGCCGCGTCGATACCCGCCAGGGCCTTTTCGTACTCTTCGGCGGCGACCTGGGCCAGGGCGCGGTGGGAGGCCTGCTGCCCCTCCTGCTCGAGGGCGAGGATGCGCAGATTCCGGGCGAGCGTCTCGACGGTTCCTGCAAGCGTCGTGCGGGCGATGGCGGCGCGGGCGGGCGCGTCGGCCCCGAGCTCGCGAATCCACAGGGTGAGCGGGGCCAGGCTGATGGGGTTGATAAGCCCTCGCTCGTCGCGCGGCTGCTCGGTCACGGTGTGGATCAGCACGGCCTCGATTCCGGCCTCGCGGAGCATACGGCGCAGGTCTGTCTCGATGGTTTCTTCGTCCCCTTCGGGAACGCGGTTGAGCACCACGGCGATTGCGATGGAGCGCGCGGCCGCCGCGTGGAGCAGTTCCCAGGGCACGGCATCGGCGTAGCGGTTGGCGGTGGTGACGAAGAGCCACAGATCGGCGGCGGAGAGCAGTTCCTTGGCCAGGGTGCGGTTTTCTTCGGAGACCGAGTCGATATCGGGCGCGTCGATGAGCGCGATGCCGCACGGCAGGGCCGCCGTGGGTACGGGCACGAGCGCCTGCGGAACCAGCGGGTCGGCGCCGGGCAGGCCTTCCCCCTTCTGCACGCGGGTGCGGGGCAGGGTCGGCAGAAAACGGTCGGGGGCCAGGGCGGCCTCGTCTTCGGCGCGGTAGAGCAGCACGGGGTGGCGGGTGGTGGGTCGAATCGCGCCGGATTGGGTGAGGGGTTCGCCCAACAGGGTGTTGACCAGGGTGGACTTGCCGGCGCCGGTGGAGCCGCCGACCACGATGGTGAGCGGGCTGTCCATGCTGGCGCTGCGGGGCAGGATGTAATCGTCAAGCTGCCGGGTCATGGAGGCGATTAGGGCCCGGGCGGAGACTGTGTCTATCGTTGCGGAGGCGGCCTCGCGAGCGCCGCCGTGCCCCTCCCGAGGAAGGCCGGTTTCTTCGGGGTCAACGTCCAATGAGAGGGGGATGCGAGTGAGGAGTTCGCGCGCTGCCTGAAGCTGCGCATAATCGGTGGTAGTCACAGCGTTATTGTCCCACAGCCCGCGCCGTCACACCGTTATGGAGGTCAGCGGGGGCAATTTTATAGGGGTTGTTCCGAACACATTGGTTCGTTCGCTCCCGCCCTACTGAAAGGAGAAAAATAAAGATTTGATAACTTTTTACGCTGAGAGGCATATACTCGCGTGAGGGCCCCAAAAAAGTCCCTAAAATCATCTGACACGACGCATTTACTTTTCGGGTCGGGTCGCGGTTCACTCCCGCGTTCGCCTTCCCGCGCATATGGTGCGCACCGGTTTATGACCGCCCGGTGCACACCCGGTTCCCCTACGGTTCACCGCGAGGTTCTCACCGGCCCGCTGAGTCGAGGGGTCTCAACCTACCCATGTACTCTCACTGCGAAAGGTCTGCATGCCCGAACCGCTCTCTCGCCGCCACCTTCTGGCGCTCTCCTCCGGGGCGGCGTTTAGCGTACTCGCAACTGCCTGCGGCGCTTCCTCTTCCGATATTAAGGGGTCTAACGGCAAAGCGTCGGACGGCTCGGTACCCGAGCCCACCGCTTCGACCGGCCAGACCTCGGCTGCCGTTTCTCGCAGTATTCGTCGCGCCGAGCCGCTGCCGGCTTCGGCGTTGGACGGTCGCGGCCCCGTGATTCTCCCCGACCGCTATTTTGAACGCGAGGGTGTCTTCTCCTCCGGAACGCTCAGCCACCGCGCCGTCAACGTTCCCCGTCCCCTCAAGCCCAAGGAGCTGGGTGAGCGTAGCGTCGAGGGTCTGCACTCGTTCCTGCAGTACTGGAGCGCCGCGCAGAACTATATGTTCCTCACCGGCAACACCGAACCCTTCATGGATCTGCCCGGCCAGGAACGGTTCAACCACATGACCAACATGTACCGCGATATTTACCGTTACAACATCGGTTGGCTCGTGTCGAAGAGCAACGCTCCCCTATGCATCAACCTGGACAGCGCCCAGCCGGTTCCCGTCTCGACGTCAGACGTGTACTGCTGGAAGGCCACGCTCAAGGTGGATGAGTCGGCGTTCCTCTTCAATCACGAGACGCTTCAGCGCGAGCTTCTCACCAAGGTGTACGGTCACAAGTCTCAGGCTGATGTCTACGTGTACTTTGGCGAGGAGGGTTGGCAGATGCTAGAGGATCCGCAGGCTTCCCCCAGCGCGATCGCCACCCCCTCGACCGGTTCGAGTGCTCAGCCAACCCCTAACGCGACCCCCTCGGCACAGGCCACGGCGAAGGCCACCCGACATCTTCAGGGCTCCAAGTAAATCCTCCCGTTGCAGGTGACATAGGGCACGGACGTGGGGGTTTATTTGTGTGCCGGGCACGAACTCTATAGGCTTAGGGCTATACAGGCTTCGCGCCTGCGTCTCCTTCAGCATCGACGGGGGCATCGCGTGCGGGCCTCACAACACACCACCGATACTTCCGTTTCACATCATGTTCGAGGGGATCACCATGATTCACAGCCGCCGCCGCTTCTTCGCCGTCACGGGCACCGCAGCCCTGGGCGCGATGCTTGCCGCCTGCGGGTCGAAGAGCACTTCGACGGCCACCGCCTCCGCCACTGCCTCCGCCACGATTGCCGGCGCGTACGATAACCTCTCCGGCGAGCTGAAGTGGACCAAGTTCGTTCCGGGCCACGGCGCCTCCGCAATCAGCAGCACCGACCCGACCACCGGCGAGGTGTACACGATTGAGCCGACCGCGGGCCCGGCTTCGGTGGATGCCAAGGCGAGCTCGGTGCCGATTCCCGTCGAGGATGAGACCATGTACGACAAGAACGCTCGCGGCCTGCGCGCGACCTTCGCGTACTTCGCGGCGGCCGTGAACTATGCGCGCACCACGGGTGACACGGGTCCGGCCCTGCAGGTTGTGCATCCCGACAACGCCCCGCAGCGCGCCTCGCTCGAGAAGCTACGCGCCTTCTACGCACCGGGCACGAACTGGCTTGTGGACGGCGGATGGACCTACCGCCTGACCGAGAAGCAGCCGGTTACGCGCGGCACGAAGTACTCGTGGGCTTGCTCGGTGACGCAGGCGCACGGTCTGGTGGTGGAGAAGGCCACCAACACGACCAAACCCCTGGAGAACACCGAGGCGCAGGACATCACGGCCCTCTACGCCGAGTACGACGAAGAGGCGAAGCGCTGGACGGTGATTTCGGCGCAGCAGTACGACCCGTCGATGACGCCGAAGCCGACGCACACCTCGCGCCCGCAGCCCTCTTCGACCTACACGCCGACGGTGACCGACGACAGCACCGCGGCAGCTCACACCGGTTCGGGTTCCAACGCCGGTTCTGGCGCCAACGCTAACGCGGGTGGTTCCGCGCGAACCGGCGCACAGAACGGCACGGCCCAGAACGGTGGCGCTCAGAATGCGCCGGCCCCCGCTGGCCAGGGTGGCGCCACTCAGAACGGCGCGGCTAACACCGGCGCCCAAAACGGCGGCGCACAGAACGCCCCCGCCCAGAATGTTGCGACCCCCGCGGCTCCGGCCGATCAGCAGAGCGCCGAGGCCCCGGCCCAGCAAAACCCGACTCAGCAGAATCCGACTCAGCAGAACCCCGCGGCTCCGACCGCCGGTGGTGCCGCGGATCATCCCGCGGGCGATGCCGTCGCTGCCAACCCCGCTGCGGCCGAGGCTCCGGCGGCTCGATAGCCCGCCGAGAGGACGAACGAGCGAGTGGTCCGCAAGTCCCGGCCATCCCACCGACGTCACACGGGTCGGAGTGTGGATGGACCCGAGCCTACGATGGGCGGCATATCACCCCCTGTGCCTCGGTGATGTGCCCGGCCGCGGGTGCGCGTGCGCGTTATACTTAGGACTGTCTCGTTCGACGACGATTCGGTACGGCCATCCGGCATCTCGCGCCGTCGGCGACGGGCTTTCCTCTCACTCCTTCACTCCTCTCGTACGAGAGTTTCACGCGAAAGGTACTCCGTGGCACTTTTCCCCCATGCCTCCGGGCAGTCCCCCCGTTCCGCGTCCGGTCTGAGCCGACGAGCCGCCCTGCGGTATGCCGGTGTTGGCGTTGCGGGCGTGTCGCTGAGTACTCTGCTGGCCGCTTGCGGTGGTAGCTCCAACCCCTCCGCGTCGACTGACCCCGATGAGCCGGCGGTGACTCCCTCCGCGTCGGCTCGCACCGATTTTAGCGGTGAGGTAACCTTCGATCACTTCGAGTCCAAGGGCGAATTCGTGGCGGCCACGGAGTCTGCCCCGGCGCAGAACGTGCCGGTGCCTAAGCGTCCCGAGAGCGCGGCGCAGAACTCGATGCAGGGCCTGTACGATTCAATCGGTTTTGTCTACGCGGCCATCAACTACCTGGTGCTGACCGGTGACCCCGCTCCCCTGCGCGAATCGAAGGTCGATGAGAAGTTTATTTCCTCCCTTTCGATGTTCATTGACGAGCGCAACGCAAGCACCCAGGCACGCGACTGGTACGTATCGCCGAAGGTGACTCTGAAGGCCTACACGGCCCTTCCGACCCTGGTGAAGAAGAGCGTTCAGTGGACCTTCGACTTGGTGATTGATTTGGGCCCGACCATGGTCCTGGATGGTGCCCCGGTGCCGATTTCCGAGAAGGAACGTCGCATTGAGCGCGGTCTGGTTGTCACGGGCGTGCGCCAGGAGAACGACTGGGCTCTGACTATCCAGGACGAGTACGAGGTTCAGGCCTCGGCGCCGGCAAGTGGCGGCGCGGGCTCGCAGACCGGCGGTAATGGTGGTTCCGGCAACAGCAACACCGGTAGCTCCGGTGGTAGCGGTTCCGATGATAAGCTCTAAATCTTTGCCGAATGGCGCCCATGCCCTAACCTGCCCGTCGGGGTAGGGCACGACTTCTAGTCGGGGCCTGTAATTATGAATCATTACGTTACGCCCCATACCCCATCTATGTGAGGTGTATTTCCGATGACTTTTCCTTCCGATTCTTCTGCTTCCCCCGTGTCCGCTCGGGTTTCGCGCGGTGTCTCCCGCCGTTCTCTCATTCACGCGGGTCTGGGCCTTTCGGGGTCAGCCGCCGCCGCGCTCCTGCTGAGCGCTTGCGGTTCCTCAAATTCGGGGTCACAGGGAAGCGGTAACCAGGGTGGTAGCCTTTCGGGTTCGAAGTCGAGCGCTAACCCGAACGGTTACACCGACGACGGTAAGAACTACTCCGGAACGGTGGAGTACACCCACTTTGAGGGTGCTCTGGACTATGAGCCGGGCACCGTTGATCATCCGCCGCGTAACGCGCCTAAGCCGCAGGTAACCGACGCACTTTCTATGAATACGGTGACGGGTTTTCATGAGGCCATTGCATACTTTGCGGCGGCGATGGATTACCTGGTGAAGACCGGTAGCACTGAGGCGTTCTCGACGGGCATCACCCTGGCTTCGAAGACCCGCTCCGAGGTGGACGCCCTCTCGGCGTCGATTCTGGCGGGTGTTGAGAAGGGCTCCTGGTACGTGAACCCCTCGGCTTCTTACGCTCTTTCGAGCGCGCAGCCATCCATCATGAGTGACGGCAACCTGCTTTTCAAGGGTCGGTATACCCTTGACTTTGGTGCGGAGGCGGTGGCCGAGGGCAAGGTGCAGCCGGTGGTTGCTTCTGCGAGCGCCTCTGCATCGGCCGAGGCTACCGAGCCTTCCGAGGACGCGCTGGTTTCCGGTGAGGCTACCACGGCTTCGGCTTCTCCTTCCGCCGCGGGTCCTGCTTCTCAGGTGACGGTTCAGGAGTGCGACTTCCGCGGACGCTACCACGCCGATTCGAAGATGTGGGAGCTGAGCGTTGCGTACGGTACCGCGCTGCGGGGAGGCGCGGCTTCGGCTTCTGCCGGTACCCCTGCGGGTTCGGCCAGCGCCTCTGCGGGTTCCGCCGTGGAGAGCTCCGCGGCGGGCTCTCCTTCCGTTTCCTAGCCCGAGCCAGCCCTGGCCAGCCCTAGCCCGGATTGCGTCCCGCGTTCGCGAGCTGGTTCGCCGTTTGGCCGGGCTTTCGTTCGTTCCTCGCCGAACGAGATACTTCTCACGCGGCCGCGTCTTCGGGCCGGTCCGGACTCTGTATTGAGGCGCGTTTGCGGTTAAACTGGTTGCAATCACCGAATATTTGAAAGGTATCACTATGTCTGAGATTCTGACCCGCCGCGCGGCGCTGGGTGTGCTGGGCGTCAGCTCCATGGCGCTACTGGCGGCCTGCGGTTCGAAGGCTTCCGCCGAGGCCTCCGCATCCCCCTCTGATTCCTCCTCCGCTACCTCCGAGACGACTGCTTCGGCTAGCGCCTCCGAGACTGCCTCTCCGAGCACTTCCGCTTCGCCCTCGGCGAGCGCATCGGCGACCGCCACGAACTCTCCGCTACCCAACGACGATAAGGACTACCGCGGTGTAGCAAAGCTGGAGAAGATGGAAGACCACGGTGAGTACCAGCCGGGTAACGCTGAGCACCCGCCGCAGAATGTGCCCTCCCCGGTCGTGCCGGAGACCATGCACCAGAATTCGGTGGCCGGTTTTGCCTCGGCGCTGGCTTACTTTGGTGCGGCGTTTGAGTACCTGCTGCGCACCGGCGATCTGCGCTACCTGCGCGAGGTCAGTACCGATCAGGAGACCCGGGC
>ERZ1023393.106-NODE-106-length-21563-cov-5.083783_pt1 | contig 21563 bp, 21 predicted proteins | sample MGYA00380503_ERZ1023393 | MGnify/ENA primary metagenome ERZ1023393 (study PRJEB33173, sample SAMEA4830379) | metagenome | study: EMG produced TPA metagenomics assembly of the PRJEB25223 data set... | reverse complement strand
AATTTTGACAAAAACTATGCTAAGAGAAAACGTTTACATTAAAATTTGAATAAAATCCCACCTAATTTAGAGTGAGATTTTTTATTTTAAATTATTCTTCTACCCATTGTGTATGGAAGACACCCTCACGGTCTTTACGTTCATAAGTATGTGCTCCAAAATAATCACGTTGTGCTTGAATTAAGTTAGCTGGTAAGTTTTCTGAACGATAACTGTCATAATAGTTAATACTTGCAGAGAAACCAGGTGTTGGAACACCATTTTGTACACCAGTTGCAACAACATCACGTAATGCGTCTTGATAATTAGTTACAATATCTTTGAAATATGGATCTAATAATAAGTTTTGTAACTCAGTATCATTATCATAAGCTTCTTTAATTTTTTGTAAGAATTGCGCACGAATAATACAACCTTCACGCCAAATCATGGCTAATTCGCCTAATTTTAGGTTCCATTCGTTATCTTCACTTGCTTTTCTCATTTGAGCAAAACCTTGTGCATATGAACAAATTTTACTCATATATAGTGCTCTACGTATTTTTTCTAAGAATTCATCTTTATTACCTTCGAATTTAGCATTAGGTCCATTTAATTGTTTTGAAGCATTTACACGTTCTTCTTTAATTGATGAAATGAAACGCGCAAATACTGATTCAGTAATAATTGTTAATGGAATACCTAATTCTAAAGCGTTAATTGAAGTCCATTTACCAGTACCTTTTTGACCAGCTGTATCTAGTATTTTTTCAACTAAAGCATCATCAGCGTTATCGTCTAATTTTGTAAAGATATCACCAGTGATTTCAATTAGATAACTTGATAATTCGCCAGCGTTCCAATCTTTAAATGTTTGAGAAATTTCTTCATGAGACATACCAAGTAAATCTTTCATCATTGCATAACTTTCAGCAATTAATTGCATGTCTGCATATTCAATACCATTGTGAACCATTTTGACGTAGTGTCCAGCGCCATTTGGTCCAATGTAAGCTACACAAGCAGCACCATCATCTGCTTTGGCAGAGATAGATTCTAATATGTCACTTACTTTATCAAAAGCAGCCTCTTGACCACCAGGCATTAATGAAGGACCAGTTAACGCGCCAACTTCTCCGCCTGATACACCCATGCCAATAAAGTTAACGCCACTTTCAGCAAGTGCTTTATTTCGTCTGATTGTATCTTGATAGTTTGTATTACCACCATCAATTAATATATCATCATTGTCTAATAATGGTAATAAGCTATCAATTGTTGCATCTGTTGCTGGACCAGCTTTAACCATTAATAAAATTTTACGTGGTTTTTCTAGAGAATTAACAAATTCTTCTATAGAGTATGTTGGATGTATGTTTTTTCCTTCAGATTCCTTAACCATTTCATCAGTTTTTTCTGAAGAACGATTAAATACTGAAACACTATATCCACGAGATTCAATATTCCAAGCAAGGTTTTTACCCATTACGGCTAAACCTACTACACCAATTTGTTGTGTCATTTAACTAACCTCTCTTATTAAAGTTTTCTAGTATATTATATCACAAAGCGATAATAATAATCACTTAATCAGTTCGTAGATTGTTGAGTAATTATTTCTACAATTTTAAGTAATTGTTTTGTTAATAAATTTAAAGCATTTATTGGCATGCGTTCTTCAGTTGTGTGAATGTTTTCATAACCTACGCCTAAAATAACAGTAGGAATTCCCAATTGATTAATGATATTACCATCTGATCCTCCACCTGCCATCACAGTGTTAGGTTTTAAGCCTAATGCAGTTGCACTTGCCTTTGCTACTTGAGTTACTGTAGCTTCGTCATGAATTTTAAAACCAGGATAGCTCTTAATGATTTCAACTTCAGAAGTACATCCATATTTTTCTGTCGTTTCTTCAAACACTGTTTTCATATGCTGTACTTGAGATTCAATACTTTTATCTGAATGAGAGCGTGCTTCAGCTTTAAGTGTAACTTTATCTGCAACAATATTTGTAGCAGATCCACCTTCAAATCGTCCAATATTTGCAGTAGTATAGTCGTCTATTTGTCCTAATTTCATTTCACTTACTGCTTTAGCTGCTATATTAATCGCGCTTACGCCTTTACTTGGGGTACTCGCATGTGCGGTCTTTCCATAGATTGTAGCATTTACTTTCATTTGAGTGGGGGCATGTGTCACAGTTGTACCTACGCCAACACTGGCATCAATAGCATATCCATAATTGGCATCTAATAAGGTTTGATCTAATGCTTTTGCACCCTCAAGTCCTGATTCTTCACTAACAGTAATAACGAATTGGATTTGACCATGAGGTATGTTTTGTTCTTTTAAAACGTTTATACATTCTAAAATAGCAGCTAACCCTGCTTTATCATCAGCACCTAAAATTGTAGTTCCATCAGAATATATGTATCCATCATCTTTAATTTGAGGTTTTACATTTAAACCGGGGACAACAGTATCCATATGACTAGTAAAATAAATTTTATCTATATGATCTAAATTTGATGTAGCAGGTAAAGTGCAAATCAAATTGTTAGCACCTAAATTTTCATTTTTACTAGCATTATCTTCTTGAACTAATAATCCTAATGATTCAAATTGTGATTTGAGATGTGATTGAATCATTTGTTCATTACCACTCTCAGAATTTATTTGGACTAATTCTAAGAATGTGTCTAAAAGTCGTTGTTCGTTAATCATCTATAATTCCCCATTCTAATATTTATATGTCTTATAGTTCAGTTTAACGAATTATATAGAGCAGTAAAACTAATATGATTCAACGTATGTAGATGCTATGTGATATAATATGTATATAAATATATATTGATGCGTATTTAATTATGTGCATGATATTGATGAAATTAGATAAGTTGGAGGAATAATTTTGAATAATAATAAAGTATTAAGAGTTATTATCGTAGTTATGTTAATAGCTGTCGTTCTTGCATTAATCTTGACGAGCGTCGTGCCATTAGTAAATTAATCGTTAATGTATTAATAAATGTGTGTAAGTAATATAATTTAATAATCGCATTTAAAATGACTGAAACATGAGTATGATCTTTACTCAAATCTCATTTGAATTATATGAGTGTAGTAATTTGCTATTAGAAAAGCATATTAAAAATATCATCAATTTAGTTACTTATACCTCAAATCAATGAAACAGGCCGAGACAAATTGTTGTCCCGGCCTGTTTCATTGATTTGTTTAAATGGTAACTTTTTGATCGCTATGTAACCTTAATGAACCGAATTGTGATTTAACAGCCAAATAGGCTTCTAATTCATTTAATAATTGTAATAAACTTGCTCTCGTTCTAAATGATTCGTGTGTTGTGGGTAACTCTGCCTCATTCAGTTCTAATCTTATTTCATATAAAGAATGTAAACGTAATGCAGTATAGTCATTGCTATTTACATTCGTAGCTACTTCGGCAAATAAATTAGAAATCTTAGTTAACATACAGTCCTTTGTTTCAATATTTTCTATAATTAAAGCCATACGATGCAATAATTCTAATTGTTCTTCTCTCATATCAAAATAATGATAATAAGAGTTTTCGTTTCTAACAAAATGGTTTTTAACATCTCTAAACGCAATAGATTTTGCTTTACGAATCGTGAATTTTAATTGTTTGAAAGAAATATCAATCGATATATTAGGTTTTTGACATGTTTTGCTAAATGTTTCAAAAATTGCTGTGAACTGTTGTTCAATTTGTTGTTTATAATGCTTTAAATTGCTATCTAAACTAGGCATAATACTATTCATTAAAAAAGCTATTCCTAATCCGACAACGAGCAATAAAATTTCATTTATAAATAAATGTAAATCGATTGTTTGAGCATTAAACACATGTAATAAAATAACACAACTTGTTACCACGCCTTCTTGAACTTTAAATACCACAGTTAGTGGTATAAAAAACAATACGATGATGCCTAATACGATTGCATGTTGCCCTAAAAGGCTGAAAGCAATAGAGCCAAATATTAAAATCATAAAGCAAGATACAAAGCGTGATACAATGGCTTGTAGTGAATGTACTTTCGTATGCTTAATGCATAAAACAACTAAAATAGCGCTTGAAGCAAAATTATCAAGGCCAATTAATTTGGCAATAATGATACCAAGCGCCATTCCAACAGCAGTTTTAATTGTTCTAAATCCAATTCTATAGGGATTTAAACTAATCATTTTTTACGCCTCTATTTTTCGACACAATAATTATCGAATAAATTTTGTAATTGTGTGATGACGTTCATTACGTCATGACCTTCTATTTGATGTCTTTCTATCATTTCAGTTACTTTACCATCTTTAATCAATGCGAATGAAGGACTTGATGGTGCATAACCTTCAAAGTAATCTCTAGCACGTTGAGTTGCTTCCTTATCTTGACCCGCAAATACTGTTACTAAACGATCAGGTAATTTATCATAATGTAAAGCATGTGTTGCTGCTGGTCTAGCAATACCGCCTGCGCAACCACATACAGAATTGACCATTACTAAAGAAGTGCCTTCTTGTTTTAATACATTATCCACTTCATCTGCACTAGTTAATTGTTCATAACCAGCTTCTTCAATTTCATTTCTAGCTTGATTAACAACGTCTGTCATATATAAATCAAAATTTAAGTCCATAATCAACTTCACCCTTCATTTCTAGATTAATACTTTTATTCTACTAATATATATAGAATACTTCAACAGGTGTGCGTTATATTGTATCATTTCCTAATATTTAAATAATCATTTTAAATCAAACCTGTTCATTTAATTAATGATATAAAAAAAGCACAATCACATGATATATAACATTAAGTTTGATATCACATGATTATACTCTTATCTAACATTGGTCAATTTTTTTTATATTAATAAATGCTCGTATGTTCTATTGAATATTGTTCAATACGTGTTTTAACGAAATTCATAAATCTACCAGCTTGTAAGCCATCTAAGATACGGTGATCAATTGAAATACATAAATTGACCATATTACGAATAGCTATCATATCATCAATAACAATTGGTTTTTTAATAACTGATTCAATTTGTAGTATCGCCGCTTGAGGGTGATTGATGATACCCATTGATGAAACTGAACCAAATGTTCCAGTATTATTTACAGTGAATGTTCCACCTTGCATATCTTCTGAGCGTAATTTTTTATTTCTAGCTTTTTGTGCTAACTCATTTATTTCTCTAGCAATACCTTTAATTGATTTTTCATCAGCATTTTTAATCACTGGCACATATAATTTATCTTCATCTGCCACAGCAATCGAGATATTCACATCTTTATGCATAACGATTTCTGAATCTTGCCAACTACTATTAAGTAATGGATATGCTTTTAATCCTTCAGCCACAGCTTTAACGAAGAATGCGAAAAATGTTAAGTTGTAACCTTCACTTTCTTTAAAACTTTGCTTATGATAATTTCGCGTTTTTACTAAGTTAGTGGCATCTGCTTCTACCATCATCCATGCATGTGGTATTTCATTTACACTATTGACCATATTTTGCGCGATTTGTTTACGAACGCCATTTACAGGTATAGATGAACCAGGTGATGGTTCATTATATACTGCTTGTTTAGAAACTTTAGGCGAATCTTTAGGTGAAATGATATTAGAAGACGTTTTACTTGTACCTTCTTTGATTGCTTTTTCAATATCTTTTTTAGTTACACGACCTTCGAAACCAGTACCAACAACTTGTGATAAATCGATATCATTTTCAGAAGCTAATTTAAATACAACTGGAGAATAACGACCATTATTTTTAGCTTCACTACTTTGAGCATTAGCAGATTGATTTGTTAATTCACTATCCTGATGATCTTTTTCAATATCTTCATTTGATGTATTATCTTGCGTTTCTGATTCTGTCTCATTTTCAGTGGCAGTTTCAAGTGTTTGGTCGTCTGCATCTAATATGCAAATGACTTCGTCAACAGCAACAGTAGTACCTTCATTTACGATTATTTCACGAATTGTGCCGGCGTATGATGAAGGTACTTCTGCAGTTACTTTATCAGTAATAACTTCGCATAGTGGATCATATTCTTCAACTTTATCGCCTACTGAAACTAACCACTGTTCTATTGTGCCTTCATGCACACTTTCACCGAGTTTAGGCATTTTTATTTCCATTATAGTGCCTCCTTAGAATTCTGCGAGTTCACGCATTTTAATTTTTATCTTATCTGGATTAATCATAAACTCATCTTCAAGTGGTGGTGCGAATGGCATAGAAGGAACATCAGGTCCAGCAAGTCTCATAATTGGTGCGTCTAAATCGAATAAACAATTTTCTGCAATAATGGCAGCAACTTCAGAAATGACACTACCTTCAAGATTATCTTCAGTAACTAACAACACTTTACCAGTTAATTTGGCTCTTTCAATAATCGTTTCTTTATCTAATGGATACACTGTACGTAAATCAACTACTTCAACATTGATATCATCTTCAGCAAGCATATCAGCTGCTTGAATACAATAATTCACACAAAGTCCATAAGTGAATACTGTAATATCATCACCTTCACGCTTAACATCAGCTTTACCAATTGGCACCGTATAATAAGATTCAGGTACTTCCTCTTTTAATAACCGATAAGCTTTTTTGTGTTCGAAATATAACACTGGGTCATTAGACTCTATTGATGACAGTAAAAGCCCTTTTGCATCGTAAGGTGTAGAAGGAATTACGATTGTTAGACCAGGTGTGTTAGCAAAAATAGATTCGACACTTTGTGAATGATAAAGCGCACCGTGTATGCCACCACCAAATGGAGAGCGAATCGTAATCGGACAATGCCAATCATTATTTGAACGGTATCTCATTTTTGCAGCTTCACTCATAATTTGATTTGTGGCTGGTAAAATATATTCAGCGAATTGAATCTCTGCAACTGGTCGTTTACCTAACATCGCCGCGCCAATACTAGTACCAACAATATTAGATTCTGCAAGTGGTGTATCTAAAACACGTGCTTCACCATATTTTTGTTGTAAACCTAAAGTAACACCAAATACACCGCCTTTTTTACCAACATCTTCACCTAAGACGAATACGTCATCATCCTTAGCCATGGCTTGATCTAATCCTTGTTGAATTGCTTCTAAATAGCTTAATTTAGGCATTGATTGAGCTCCCTTCTTCGTAAACGTGTGTGTAAGTTTCTTCCGGAGATGGATAAGGTGCTTTTTCAGCTTCTTTTGTTGCTTGGTTTACGATTTCTTTATGTTCCGTTTCGATTTTTTCTAACCATGTTTCATCGATAATACCTTCTTCAAGCAGAAATGTTTTAAATTTGAGGTTACAGTCTAAGGATTTTAAACCATCTCGTTCTTCTTGAGTACGATACTTGTCATCATCATCTGATGAGTGCGCAGTCATTCTAGTACACATAGCTTCAATAAGTGTTGAACCTTCACCATTCAATGCACGTTCACGCGCTTCTTTCATCACTTTGTACATTGCAATGGGATCATTACCGTCAACATGTTCCCCGTGCATACCATAACCAATGGCACGGTCAGATAATTTTTCAGCACCATATTGCAAAGAATCAGGAACAGATATGGCATATTTATTATTTTCTATTACACAAATAAAAGGAAGATTGTGGACGCCAGCAAAGTTAAGGCCTTCATGAAAATCACCTTGGTTCGAACTTCCTTCACCAACCGTTGCCATTGCAATATTTGGTTTTTTATCCATTTTTAAAGCTAACGCTGCACCTACAGCATGTACAATTTGTGTCCCGACAGGTGAACTCTGTGATAATATACCTTTTTCTCTTTTCCCAAAATGAGAAGGCATTTGTTTACCACCAGAGTTTATATCATCACGTTTACCAAATGCAGCCAACATTGAGTCTAATGCTGTCATACCCATATAAGTTACAAATGCTAAGTCTCTGTAATAAGGTGAAGATATATCACCTTCACGCATAGCATATGCCATCCCAATTTGAGTAGCTTCTTGTCCTTGACAACTAATGACAAATGGAATCTTCCCTGCGCGATTTAATAACCACATGCGCTCATCTATTTTACGACCTAAGTCCATCCATTTATACATCGTTTGTAAGTCGGACGCTTCAAGTCCAACCGATTTATAATCAAACATCTTATTTCCTCCTTAATTAAACGTGAATCGATCTGTTTTCAACTTTTAAGCCTAGTTCCATTAACACTTCTGAAAGTGATGGATGGGCATGTGTTGTTAATCCAAGTTCTAAAGTTGATCCATTCATAAATTGCAACAATGATACTTCGTTAATTAATTCTGTTACATGAGGCCCAATCATATTTAAGCCAAGTACAGTATCATTATCTTGATCGATTACGATTTCGCAAAAGCCATTTTGATTTGTAACATTTTCAATAACTGCCTTACCAATCGCTTTAAACGGCACTTTAAAAGCTTTTGCATTTAAGTTATTCGCTTTTGCTTGTTCTAGATTTTGTCCAATACTCGCTACTTCAGGTTGTGTGTACACACATTTTGGCATCTTATTATAATCCAATGGTAAAGGTGATTTATCAAACATATGTTCAATTGCTGTAGTACCTTCTTTAGAACCTACATGAGCAAGTTGTAACTTTCCAATGCAATCACCTGCTGCATATATATGTTTGTCCTCTGTTTGTTGGAATTCATTGACGATAATATGATTGCTATTAGACAATTTTATTTTTGTGTTATTTAAACCAATATCTTCAGTATTTGGTTTGCGACCAATTGCCACTAAAGCTTTTTCAAAATGAGTGACTTCTTCATTTAATTTAATATCAATACCTGTTGCTTCAATTGTAATTTGCGATTCAGTAAGTTGTGTATTTTCATAAAACGAAACACCGCGTTGTGTTAATTCTTTCTTTAATGTATTGGCAATTGATTTACTTTCAGTTGGTAAAATACGTTCTCCTGCTTCGATGACCGTTATGTCTACCCCCAAATCAGTCATTAAAGACGCAAATTCTAAACCTATAACACCCCCGCCAATAATGGCTAGTGATTTAGGTAACGCTTCTAATTTTAAGATGTCATCACTAGATAAGACGATTTTATGATCAAACGGCAAAAATGGTAAGTTCATTGGTTGTGATCCAGTAGCGATAAGTACATTGTTATTAGGTATTAATTCTGATTCACCATTTTCAAATTCTACAGATACTGTACCACTTTGAGGTGAAAATATAGAAGGGCCTAATATACGGCCAACGCCATTAAACACATCAATTTTATTATGTTCCATCAAATGTGTTACACCATTAAACATCTGATTGACGATATCATTTTTTCTTGATTGCATCTGAGAAAAGTTAACTTTAAAGTTATCCACATCCACACCATAATCAGTAGCATTGGATATTGTCCTCATAACTTCTGCGGATTTTAATAATGCTTTTGTCGGTATGCATCCTTTATGTAAACAAGTTCCACCTAAAAGCGATTGCTCTACAAGTGCCACTTTTTTTCCTAGCTGTGATGCTCTAATTGCAGATACATAACCTGCAGTGCCTCCACCTAGTATCACTAAATCATATTTTTCTTCTGACATTTTTTTGCTCCTAACTATAAACCTCAGCAATTTCAGCTATTGTTAATACTATTCATGTACCTATTGCCATAGTTGCCTTTGCGCTGTAACCTGGATAAATAGGTTCTATTGTAATCCAAGAAACTAAGATTTTTAATTTTTTCTAAACCCTGTTCTTTAAATTTTAATGCCTCATGTAAACCATTCGACTCGTTTCAGCTTAATACGCCTATGTAGCTCCATGTAACGATTTTCACTTTTTGACTCACTCATATATCGAAAATATATTAATTATATGGCTTAGATAATTATTCAGTTGATTAGTAGTATTCAATCAATTGTTTAGTACACACTAATGAAACCACCTTTTTACTTAAAAAGTGATTCATTTCTTTAAGTGTAAAATTGTAATTGTATCATCTGGTTTTTGAACATTCCCGCTACATACATTTAAAAGTCATGTACTAGATAATTAATCATCGTTATCGAATATATTTTCAATTTTTTATGAACCAACTGTAATACAATTTCAAAAAAGTATGTCAATAACAGTGATATCAAGATTAAATCTTTAAATAAACATTACCTTTTAATCAAGCAAACACTTTTGAAATTAATACGTGAAAATGTCGGCATTCTTTTCCCTAAGATATCTTCCTATCGTTATAATCATTAATGCCTCAATGACTATAAGCGCATCGGTAAAAAACATCATTAATGAACATCTAAAACCATAAACAATAATACCACTCAGTTTCGCTACATGTACACCATATTTAAAAATTTTAGGCGAATGATCATCTTGCGTTAAATAGAATGTCAGGACGTCCCCATATCATAAACACAACTGTAATTTAATTTTTAATGTTATACGGAATACCTTGGTTCATTTAAAGTGAAAATATTGATTGATGCTACATGAATTCAAGTTTTAAGTTTTCAAAACTACGGTAATATTAACCAATTTATGATATCCATTTATATTTTACATCAATTAAAGGCATTATAAAATTAATAACCTATCCCGAAAAATATAATATGACACTTCAATAGAAAAATTACGTTAGTTTAACACTTTTAGCGCTAAAAGTAAGGAGTCTAATTTATTTTGCTTTGTATCTGAACGAGATGTTAATACGATTGGAAATTTTGCCCCTAATATTAAACTTGCAACGCGTGCTTCTCCGAAATAAGTGAATGATTTATACAATGCATCATTAACATCAATATGTGAAACGAGTAATGCGTCGGCGTCCCCTGCAACCGACGATTTAATATTTTTCTTAATCACGTTTTGCATACTAATTGCATTTTCAAATACAAAAGGACCATCAACGAATAAAAATTCCGATTGTTTCCGACTGAAAATTTGCTTTAATTTCACAGCATCCAAAGAAGATTGTATTTTTTTAATTGGTTTTTCTACAGACGAAAGCAAGGCAATTTTAAATTTTACATAACCCAGTGACATTGCAAATTTTGATAAATTATTAATTATTTGTTTCTTCTCTTCAACTGTAGGACTAATATTAAAAGCTGAATCGCTCAGCATAAGCGTTTTGTGATAATTAGGGATGTGAAAACATGCTACGTGATTTAAAAAACCATGATAATCAACAAAATTTTTGTTGCCTAATACAAATGTTAATAAAATTGAAGACGCAATATTTCCCTTCATCAATAAAGACGCTTTACCAGTAGCTAAATCATGTGCACACTGTTGAAATAATTTGTTCTCATCCTCAAATGTTAGGATATGAATTCTATTTAATATTTGTACTTCGACGTCAAATGATCGGATAATTTCGGTAGGGTCTTGCGTATCATAGAGATAAACATCAATATCTGTTAGCGATAATGCATCTATAACGACAGATAACATTTTTTCATCGTTGGCAAATAAAATGGCAACATCACCTTTTAACACTTTTTTAGGCTCAATTAAATGTTGATATTGCATGAAAATCAACACCTTTCTTATTTTATAAAAATAATTTTTATAATAAATTAAGAAATTACACTTTGCTTATTCACGTAAACGTTGGTTTTGCTCAATCATTTCTTTCGCATTTTGACGTGTGAGTTCTGTAACGCTTGCGCCAGATATCATCCTTGCTATTTCCGTTACACGTTCATCGCCAGATAATTCTTGTACATGTGTAGTTGTACGGTCATCTGTAGTGTCTTTGCTTATAAATAGATGGTGGTCGCTCATCGTTGCTACTTGTGGTAAATGTGAAATACATATAACTTGAATATAAGTAGCTAAGTCTTTCATTTTTTCTGCCATTTTTTGTGCAGCTTGACCAGAAACGCCAGAATCAACCTCATCAAATAATATTGCTGTTTGACCTCTTGTTTTGACAAAAATGGTTTTAAGCGCCAACATAATTCTAGATAATTCGCCTCCAGATGCGATTTTGTTTAAACTTTTAAGTGGCTCACCTTTATTAGGACTAATTAAAAATTCAACAAATTCAATACCTTCACGATTAGGAACATCTAGTGGTTTGAATGAAATTTCTAAGTTAGCATCTTTCATTTGTAAGTTTTGAATTTCTTCTACAATATGATTTCTTAATGTTTGTGCAACACTACGTCGCTCTTTAGATAATTGTTCACCTAAATTAATTACTTTATCGTATAACGTATCAATTTCTTGTCTTAATTGAGAGGTACTTTCTTCATAATTCTCAATTTTATCAATTTCATTAGCCAGTTTACTTTGATAAGTAATAAGTTCACTAATATCCTTGCCATATTTTCTTTTCAAATCGTTGAGTACATTCATTCTAGACTCTAGTTCATTTAAATATTGTTCATCAAACTCTGTATTCGTTAATTCATCATATAACTGATGTTTAGCGTCTTCTAAGGTGTAATAAAATTGATCCACCTCTTCTTTCAATGAATCGTATTTTTCAGGTAATATATGACTAATTGATTGTAATTGATTACTTAATTCATATAATCGATCTGTTATTGCATGTTCATCAGTTAATGTGAGGTGTGCATTATTTAATGCTAAGTTTAGGTTTTCAGAATTTTGTATACGTTTAATATCAGTTTCGAGTTGCTTAACTTCACCTTCAACCAAATTTGCTTCTTGTAATTCTTCATGTTGAAATTTCAACAAATCTAAACGTTGTAATAAAGCCTGGTCCGCAGACTCTAAATCTTCTAGTTCTTTCTTTTTGGCTTTGTACTGGTCAAAAGTAGCCACATACGAATTTAGTAATTTCTTATATTTGTCTTCAGCATAATTATCAAGAAGTTGCAGATGATATTTTTGTTTTAATAGTGTCTGTGTTTCGTGCTGACCGTGAATATCTAGTAATTCTTGCATAATCTTACGTAAATCTTGTAGAGTTACGATTTGATTATTAACTCTGCACATACTCTTGCCAGTACTGAAAATTTCTCTTTTTACTAGAAGAAAATCTTCGTCGATATCAATATCTAGAGCTTCTAATATAGAAATTGCTTCCTTGCTCTCATCAATATCAAAAATACCTTCAATAATAGCTTTTTTTTCACCATGTCGTACATAGTTAGATGAAGCACGCATGCCAATTAATTGACCAATTGCATCAATTATAATTGATTTACCAGCACCTGTTTCACCACTTAGGACAGTTAATCCATCACCAAAATGAACTTCGAGTTCATCAATAATTGCAAATTGTTTTATAGATAGCGTTTGGAGCATCCTTTTAACACTTCCTTATACTTATAATAAATTAAAGATGCGTTTTTTAATCTTCTCGCTTGCAGCATCATCTCGACAAATAATTAAACAAGTATCGTCACCACAAATTGTACCTAATACCTCTTCCCAATCGATTTGGTCTAATATTGCACCAATAGATTGCGCATTACCTGGTAGTGTTTTTAATACTAATAAATTACCGGTTCCATCAATATTTACAAATGAGTCAATTAAATAACGACCCAATTTTTCTAAAGGATGATATTTTCTATCATTTGGTAAACTATAAACATATTGCCCCGCTGGCGTGGGAACTTTTATAAGTTGTAGTTCTTTAATGTCTCTAGAAACGGTCGCTTGGGTAACATTTAATTCATATTCATTTAATCGCTTTACTAATTCATCTTGTGTTTCAATTTTTTCATTTGAAATTATTTCTCTTATTTTTATATGTCTTACCGATTTTTTAGCCATATATAGCACCTCTATAAACGAATATTTATACATTGATTTTACCACAAGCCATAGCATTCGACTACTAAAGACGGTTTATAATTTTACTTACTTAAATGGATATTCCGTTGTAATTATAGTCTTGACAATACTTTTTCAGTGATTCTAAATATGAAGCATTTCAATCATGACTTATATCATATTATGCGTATGCTGAATATTTATTGAATAGTACAAAACTAAATAAAACAAGGAAATAAAAAAACGGAGACCGTTATTTTTCATTGTGATCAATATAATTCGGAGTCAGCGACATTACGATAATCACATTATTGATTATTACTATAAATTAAAAAGCAGCCTCATGAGAAAACTCATAAGACTGCCATGGTAGCTTGTATGAATCGCTTGTTAAAAACAATTCATTATTTAGTTACCAATAATAAGCAATATGACTATCAAATGTCCCCACATTAAAATAATCATAATTACAAATATAGATTAACACCTTATTTAAAAATATTAAATCATAAGGTTTATTTAGTATACTTAATTTACTATATAACCAGTTGACTAATCGTAGGAAAGAGTCCGAAACATCCATTTTTGTCCCAGACTCTTAAATAAACACATTTGATTTTATGATTCACGATTATTAAAAAGTTCTATAATATAAACTAAATTGTCAGTATTATATTGTTTTGGTAATTGATTTAAACATTTGTAAGCTTTGTCAGTATGATGTTTCAATTTGTCTTCAGCCCCTTGTTGGCCTAAAAGTGAAACATAGGTACTTTTATCATTTTCAATATCACTACCGACAGCTTTACCAAGTTTTGCTTCATCACCATAAATATCTAATAAATCATCTTTGATTTGGAACATTAATCCCAAATGTTCACTATATGATTCTAAAGCATTGGAAACTTCATTTTCTGGTTCAGCAATATCGACTGCTGCCATGACTGCAAATTTTAATAGTGCACCTGTTTTTGCATTATGAATTTTCTCTAAAGTGTCTAGATCAATATTTGTTTCTGCACCTTCGCTTTGCATATCAAGCGTTTGGCCACCTACCATACCCAGATGGCCGCTAGCAAAGGATAAACGTTTGATTAATTTAACTTTAGCAATATCATTAAGTGAATCATCGTTTACAATCATATCAAATGCTTTAGTTAGTAACGCATCACCTGCTAGTATCGCTTTCCACTCTCCAAATACTTTATGATTTGTTAATTTACCTCTACGATAATCATCATTATCCATTGGTGGTAAATCATCATGTATTAATGAATATGTGTGTATCATTTCTAGTGCAAGTGCTGATGAAAATCCTTTTTTATACTGATCTGTTAACATTTCTAAAGTTAACAGTAATAATACAGGTCTTATGCGTTTACCACCTGCTTCTAGTGAATAACGCATACTTTCTTCTAGATTAGTATTTAGTTTTGAATTTGGAATTGTTTCAGATAACAATTGATTAACTTCTTCAGTTAAATGTTCCATTTTTTTATTTATCATCACTATCTACCTTCTCAGTATCGTCATTATTGTCAGTATTTTCATCAGACATCAATTCATTTACTTTTTTCTCAGCATCTTTTAATGTTTCATCACAAGTAGCCGATAATTTCATACCACGTTGATATAGGTTTAAAGATTCTTCTAAAGAAACATTTTCATTGTCTAATTTTTGAACGATTGTTTCTAGTTCTTTCATCATTTCTTCAAAACTTTGTGTATTACTATTACTCATCATTACACCTTACTTTCTTTACTTGTGCATCAACAACGCCATCTTTCATTGTTAACACAATATTATCATTTTCAGCCAAGTCTTTCGTACTGGTAATAACTTTATCATCCTTATTTACGATTGTATAACCACGCAACATAGTATTAGTAGGACTTAAATTATTAAGATTTTCTAGTTTTCTAGCAAGATTGTTTTTTTGATTATCAAGTAAATTATGCATGACTTTACTTAATTCAACACGTTTTTGATTATTTGTTAATTGGTCTCTTTTAATACGTTGTTTAAACGTTTTTAAATTGAAATTGTTAAAGAGTAACTGTAATTGTTGTTGCTGATTTTTAATTTTCAAATTCAAAGACAACTTAAGTTGTTTCTCAAGATCATCACGTTTTTGTATTTGTTGATCATAAAGTAGTGAAGGCGTTTGGAATTTATAATAAGATGCAACATGTTCCAAATGTTTTCGTTGTTGCTGCATATATTGTTTGATAAATCGAGTCAATGATAAATTAGCTTGCTGTAAATATTGACGTAATTCATATTGGTCCGGCGTAGCCATTACTGCTGCTTGAGTTGGTGTTGCTGCTCTTACATCTGCCACAAAATCACTTAATGTAAAATCAGTTTCATGTCCTACTGCGGAAATAATCGGTGTTTGACAATTATAGATGGCTTTAACGACATCTTCTTCATTGAAATTCCATAAATCCTCGATAGAGCCTCCGCCACGACCGATAATAATTGTATCAACATTCAAAGCATCAGCTTGATTAATTTTTTCAATAATGTCGCTTTTAGCTTGTTCTCCTTGAACAAGTGTATTGATCTGAACTTGTTCTGCTAATGGATACCTACTATTAATAGTCGTATGAATATCTCGTATTGCAGCGCCAGTTCCGGCTGTTAGCACAGCTATTTTTTGGGGGAATTTAGGTATCACTTTCTTATGACTTTGATCAAAAAAGCCTTCTTTAGTTAATTTCTTTTTTAACTGCTCTAATTTTTGATAAAGATTACCTATTCCATCCATATGCATTTTATTAACGTATATTTGATAATTACCACGACGTTCATAGACAGAAACACGTGCTTCTAATAGCACTTCGTCCCCTTCTTTAGGGTCAAAATCATTTTTTGATGCATTTCCTTTAAACATCATTGCACTGATGACACTGTTTTTATCTTTTACATTAAAATACAGATGTCCACTACTATGCTTTTTAAAATTAGATAATTCGCCTTTAATCAATACGGATTGTAAATGAGGATCTTGATCAAATTTATATTTAATATATTTAGTTAACGAAGTTACACTTAAATATTCTGACATGTTATATCACTCTTCTATTCAATATTGCTCAATACACCGTTTATAAATTTGTAATGATCATCATCACTGAATTGTTTTGCTAATTCAACAGCTTCATTGATAATTACTTTTTGTGGTGTTGAACTATGTAACATTTCAAATGTAGACATTCTTAAGATAATTCGATCAGATTTTAACAATCGTGCTAAAGTCCAGTCCTTTAAATGAGGTTGGATTTTTTCATCTAGCACAACTTCGTGATCTTTAACGCCAGTTACTAACCAACTGATGAATTCGAATTCTAAATCTGGATTATCATCTTTAATAAAACTGATTGCTTCTTCAATTGTTAAATCGCTATTTTTCATTTCAAGTTGAAATAGAGTTTGAAAGGCTTGCGTTCTGGATTCTTTTCGACTCATTATAAACTCCTTCAAGCATAGTATTATAGTAAACCATTAACGAAAAGAGATGCTTAAAATAGAAGCAATCGCTTTTCGCAAAATGAATTTAAAGTAAATTTGCTTTTATAATTTTAATTTATTGGTTCTATATGTGTAATATGAATATTGATTTGACTAGGTTCAATTGTTGTCATCGTCGTTAACGAATTATAAATAGCTTGTTGAATTTTTTTAGCAGTTTCCGATATATTGATACCATACGCTAATGAACAATATACATCGATATAGATGCCTTCATCATTTGTATCTACTTTAACACCGCGACTAAGCTGTTTTTTGCTAATGTTTTCAATGCTGCCTTTTTTTAATTCTTTAAAATGCCCTTGTATACCTTTTACTTCTGAAGTGGCAATACTAGCTATGACTGTTAATACCTCGGGTGCTATTTCTATTTTACCTAATTGGGAATGTGAGGTTTCTGAAACTTTGACCATGTCAATTACCTCCTATTTAGATTGATCATCCATAATATTATGTGTTTCTAAAAACTTCGTATTAAATACGCCGCTTCTAAAAATATCATTATTTAGTAAACGAATATGGAATGGGATTGTTGTATCAATGCCAAGAACAAGATACTCACCTAGTGCGCGTAAACCTGTCATAATTGCTTCTTCTCGTGTTGGTTCATGAACAATGAGTTTCGCTACCATAGAATCATAATAAGGTGGAATCGTATAATTAGTATAACAAGCTGATTCAATTCTCACACCAAAACCGCCTGGAGCTAAATATTGAGTGATTTGACCTGGAGAAGGCATGAAATTTTTATATGGATTTTCAGCATTGATTCTGAATTCCATTGCATGTCCCTCGATTTTAATATCTTTTTGTTTGAAAGGAAGTTTTTCACCCATTGCAACCTTCAATTGTAGTTTAACTAAGTCTACACCCGTAACCATCTCTGTAACTGGATGTTCAACTTGAATTCGCGTGTTCATTTCCATAAAATAAAAGTCATTCGTATCTAAGTCATAAATGAATTCTATCGTCCCAGCATTTTCATAATTTACGGCTTTTGCTGCTCTGACTGCTGCATTTCCCATTTCTTGGCGTTTTTCTTCGGTAAGTATCGGTGAAGGAGCTTCCTCAACTAATTTTTGCATTCTTCGTTGAATTGTACAGTCACGCTCACCTAAATGTACAACATTACCAAAGCTATCACCCATAATTTGTATTTCAATATGACGGAAATTTTCAATGAATTTTTCTAGATATAAGCCATTATTGCCAAATGCAGTTTCTGCTTCTTGTTGTGTCATTTTAAAACCAGTTTCAAGTTCTTTTTCGTCACGTGCCACTCTAATCCCTTTACCACCGCCACCAGCAGTTGCTTTAATGATTACTGGATAGCCAATTTCAGTAGCGATTTTTTTAGCTTCATTGATATCTTGAACTAACCCCTCGCTACCAGGAACTACAGGTACTTCTGCACGTTTCATTTCTTCTTTAGCTACATCTTTAATCCCCATTTTTTGAATTGATTCATAGCTAGGTCCAATAAATTTTAACTGGCATGCTTCACATAATTCTGCGAAATCTCCATTTTCTGCTAAAAACCCGTACCCTGGATGAACACCGTCGCATCCAGTAGAAGTTGCTATTGATAAAATGTTTGGGATGTTTAAGTAAGAATCTTTAGATTGAGTTGGGCCAACGCAATATGCTTCATCAGCAATTTGAGTATGTAGTGCGTCTTTATCTCCTTCAGAGTATATTGCCACTGTTTGCAATCCAAGTTCATGACATGCACGAATGATTCTTACTGCAATTTCTCCTCTATTTGCTATTAAAATTTTATTCATTATTTCACCTTAAATAACGGTTGGCCATACTCTACCATTTGACCGTCTTCTACTAAAATTTCTGCAATTTCCCCAGTTACTTCGGCTTGAATTTCATTAAACAATTTCATCGCTTCTAATATACAGACAGTTGATTCGTTTGTAACAGAATCACCAACTTGTACGTAAGCACTTTCTTCTGGTGATGGCGATTTATAAAATGTACCTACCATTGGCGCATTAATAGTTTGTAGGTTATCGTCAGTTGTACTTGCATCGCTAGTAGTTTCTTCTGTACTACCTGTAGCTATTGGATTTGATGCTACACCTTGTTGCGGCGCTAATTGTTGCATCGGTTGTTGTGAAATTTGTGGTGTAATGATTTCAGTTTCTTTTTCTTTTTTTAAATTAACAACATTGCCCTTGTCTTCTATATTAATTTCAGTCAAACTTGATTGATCAAGAATTTCAATTAATTCTTTAATTTCTTTAAAATTCATAAATACTGACTCCTTCAGATTGTTTTCATTTACCTAGTTTATTTTACTTTAGAGATATGCTCAATTCAAGCATATACATACTCTCTATATTAAACTGATTCACTTTTGTAGTGTTCCATATAACTATACCTTATTTCAAAAGTAAACTATTAGTGCAATTTTAAATAATATTATTTGATTCTATCTATTTTAACACAATAAAAACCTTTCCAAAGTATAGCGCATTGGAAAGGTTTTTTTAAATGTAATTTCGATAAGTAAATACAAAATTAAACTATTATGCTCTTGAGATGTAACTACCGTCACCAGTATTAATCACAAGTACATCGCCTTCATTTACAAATAAAGGTACATTTAACGTATACCCTGTTTCTACTGTTGCTGATTTAGTTGCACCATTTGCAGTATCACCTTTGATACCAGGTTCTGTTTCAGTTACAGTAAGTTCAACTGTTTTAGGTAATTCAACACCTAATGTTTCATTTTCATAAGACTGAATTTGAACTTCCATGTTAGCTTTTAAGAAGTTAAGTTCATATTCTAAATAGTCAGCTGGTAATTCTGTTTGTTCAAACGTTTGATTATCCATGAAAACATGTGTATCACCATCTGCATATAAATACTGCATACGACGGTTTTCAATTAAAGCAGTTTCTACTTTCTCTCCGCCTCTAAATGTTTTCTCCTGGATTGCACCCGTTCTTAGATTACGTAACTTAGAACGTACAAAAGCAGAACCTTTGCCTGGTTTTACGTGTTGGAAATCTAATACTTTCCAAATACCATTATCTACTGATATTGTTAAGCCTGTTTTAAAATCATTAACCGAAATCATTCAGTTTCCTCCTCGATTATAAGGTCTTCTATAAAATAATAAGGTTTTTAGTGCATTTAGTAAAGCGTTCACAGCCATTTTCTTTAATTAAAATGTCATCTTCTATACGAACGCCACCTAGACCATCTATATAAATGCCAGGTTCAATTGTAACACAATTATTGACGTCTAATTCAGTTTCAGATTTTCTAGAAAGATTGGGACCTTCGTGAACATCTAACCCTATACCGTGACCTAACGAATGTCCAAAGGCATCTCCATACCCTTTTTCCGTAATGTAATCTCTTGCTACTGCATCTAGAGCTTTACCTGTAATGCCTTTTTTAGCTGCTTCTATTCCTTTTAAGTTCGCTTCTAAAACAATATTGTAGATTTCTTTAAGTTGTGGGTCTGGCTCACCGATTGCAAATGTTCGTGTAATGTCCGAACTATAGCCCTTGTAATAAGCACCAAAATCTAAGGTGATCATTTCACCATGATTAATTACTTTATCGCTAGCTACACCATGTGGTAAAGCTCCTCTTACGCCTGAAGCAACTATGGTATCAAACGATGTCCCTTCTGCGCCTAATTCTAACATTTTACTTTCTAACTTTGCTTTTAGTTGCTGTTCCGTCATACCAGCTTTTGCAACAGTTAATATATACTCAAATGTTTCATCAACAATGTCTGAAGCTTTTTGTATTAGCTGAATTTCTGCTTCATCTTTTACTTCACGAATTTTTTCAATTACACCACTAATACTAATTAAACTAATGTAGGCTTTACTCAATTGTAAGTAAGTATCATAACTAACTAGATTACCTTCAAATCCGACATTTTGCACACTTAAGTTTTCAAGTTGTTGCTTTATTTCATCAATTAAGAAACCTTGTTGTTTGATGATTTTAAAATCTGGTGCTTGCGCAGTGGCTTGCTCTATGTATCTAAAGTCAGTAATTAATAAATTTTGTTCTTTCGTTATTATTAATGCACCACTTGTACCTGTGAAACCGGATAAATATCTTCTGTTAAAATCTGATAATATGACTGCTGCTTCTAAATGTTTTGTTTCTAATGCAGAATTTAATTTTTCAATTCTAGTCATCTTTCTTCCTCCTATTCAATAAATTTGTACATTTTCCATTTATACATTAAAATGATAGCATAATTATTATATAAATTTATA
>ERZ1023393.105-NODE-105-length-21729-cov-4.676063_pt1 | contig 21729 bp, 20 predicted proteins | sample MGYA00380503_ERZ1023393 | MGnify/ENA primary metagenome ERZ1023393 (study PRJEB33173, sample SAMEA4830379) | metagenome | study: EMG produced TPA metagenomics assembly of the PRJEB25223 data set... | reverse complement strand
GAAGACTTCGTCCCAGTTTTAAGGGATGGAAGTCTTTTTTTATGCAATTTTAAAATATAAATATAACAACTTAAAATTCAAGTAGGAGGGCTAAGTATGGCACAAACAGAAGCTATGGCTGAAATCAAGCAGCAGGCATTAGTCGATATTAATGAAGCTCAAAATGAAAAAGCGTTACAGGATGTAAAGGTTAAGTATTTAGGAAAAAAAGGTTCAGTTACTGGATTGATGAAACATATGAAAGATTTACCGAATGAAGAGAAACCTGCATATGGTCAACAAGTAAATGAAGTTAGACAAACGATTGAAAAGGAAATTCAAGCACGTCATGAATTACTGGGTAATGAGCAGTTAGAGCAACAATTGAAAGAAGAAAAAATAGATGTAACATTACCAAGTCGTAAAATTGCGATTGGTGCTAAACATCCGCTCACAAGAACCATCGAAGAAATTGAAGATTTATTTTTAGGTTTAGGTTATGAAATTGTTGATGGTTTTGAAGTTGAACAAGATTATTATAACTTTGAAGCGTTAAACTTACCAAAATCACATCCTGCCAGAGATATGCAAGATAGTTTTTATATAACGGATGAAATTTTAATGCGTACACACACATCTCCAGTACAGGCTAGAACAATGGAAAAACGCAATGGTGAAGGCCCAGTTAAAATTTTATGTCCTGGTAAGGTTTATCGTCGTGATTCTGATGATGCGACACATAGTCACCAATTCACTCAAATTGAAGGATTAGTTGTTGATGAAAATATTAAAATGAGCGATTTGAAAGGTACTTTAGAATTATTAGCTAAACAACTATTTGGTGAAGATAGAGAAATACGTTTACGACCTAGCTATTTCCCATTTACAGAACCTTCTGTTGAAGTTGATGTATCTTGTTTCAAATGTAAAGGTGAAGGTTGTAACGTATGTAAGCATACGGGTTGGATAGAAATATTAGGTGCTGGTATGGTTCATCCTAACGTTCTTGAAATGGCAGGCTTTGATTCAAATAAATATACTGGTTTCGCTTTTGGTATGGGACCAGATCGAATCGCTATGTTGAAATATGGTATTGAAGATATACGTCATTTCTATACAAATGATGTACGTTTCTTAAGTCAATTTAAAGCAGTAGAAGACAGAGGTGAAAAATAATGTTTATTTCTAAAGAATGGTTAGAGTCATATGTAGAAATTAATGAACCAGTTAATGTACTTGCAGAACGTATTACACGTACTGGAATTGAAGTTGACGATATTATTGATTATACAAAAGAGATTAAAAACCTTGTAGTAGGCTATGTACAATCCATAGCTGCACATCCAGATGCCGATAAACTTAATATATGCCAAGTTGATATTGGTGAAGCGGAACCAGTACAAATCGTTTGTGGTGCGCCGAATGTAGATGCAGGCCAAACAGTGATCGTTGCAAGTGTTGGTGGCAGATTACCTGGTGGTGTGAAAATCAAACGTGCGAAATTACGTGGCGAACGTTCTGAAGGTATGATTTGTTCATTACAAGAAGTTGGGGTGCCTAGTAATTTAGTACCGAAACAATTTGAAGATGGTATATTTGTATTTTCAACTGAAGTTAAACCGGGAACAGATGCATTAGATGCATTATATTTAAATGATCAAGTGATGGAATTTGATTTAACACCAAATAGAGCAGATGCATTAAGTATGATTGGTACAGCCTATGAGACTGCTGCACTATATAATGTTCCAATGACGAAACCTGAAACACAAAGTACAGAAACAAGTGATCAAACAAATGATGAAATTAGTGTCAACATTCAAAATGAAGATAAAGTACCATATTACAGTGCACGCGTAGTGAAAAATGTAACAATTGCACCTTCTCCAGAGTGGATGCAAATGCGTTTAATCAAAGCTGGTATTCGCCCAATAAATAATGTTGTAGATATCTCTAATTATGTATTAATTGAATACGGTCAACCGTTGCACATGTTTGATCAAGACCAAATTGGTTCCAAACATATAGAAGTGAGACAAGCTAAAGCTGATGAAGAGATGACAACTTTAGACAACCAGGAACGTCAACTAAAAGAAAATGACATTGTTATAACAAATGGAGAAACACCTATTGCGATTGCAGGTGTAATGGGCGGAGATTTCTCTGAAGTTACAGAAGCAACGAAGCACGTTGTAATAGAAGGCGCTATTTTTGATCCAGTATCCATAAGACATACATCACGTCGATTGAACTTAAGAAGTGAAGCATCTAGTCGCTTCGAAAAAGGTATTGCAACTGAATTTGTAGATGAGGCCGTTGATAGAGCTTGTTACTTATTACAAACCTATGCTGGCGGTTCAGTAGCACAAGGACGTGTTTCTCAAGGTGAACTTGGATCTTTCGTTACACCAATTGATATTTCAGTTTCAAAAGTGAATCAAACAATCGGTTTTGAACTCAGTGCTGAAGATATTGAATCTATATTTGTTCAATTAGGTTTTGAAACAACTAAAAATAAAGATGTACTCACTGTCATGGTGCCTTCACGTCGTAAAGATATTTCAATTAAGGAAGATTTAATTGAAGAAATCGCACGTATCTATGGTTATGATGAAATCCCTTCAACATTACCTGTATTTGATCAAGTAACACATGGCGCGTTAACAGATAGACAATCTAAATCAAGAATAATTAAAGCGACATTAGAAGGTGCTGGATTAAACCAAGCAATTAATTATTCACTTGTAGATAAAGACAGAGCAAAAGATTTTGCATTACAAGAACGTGAAACAATTGACTTACTCATGCCTATGAGTGAAGCTCACTCAACTTTACGTCAAAGTTTAATCCCGCATTTAATTGATGCAGTTGCTTATAATGTGGCACGTAAAAATAGCGATGTGCGATTATATGAATTAGGTAGCGTATTTTTTGCGAATGGTGAGGATGAACTTCCTGATGAAGTAGAATATTTAAGCGGTATTTTAACAGGTGATTATACAGTTAATCACTGGCAAAGTAAAAAAGAAACGATTGATTTCTTCGTTGCTAAAGGTATCGTTGATAGAATCGCTGAAAAGCTAGATATCCAATTTGAATATGAAGCTGGAGAAATAAATGGACTGCATCCAGGTAGAACAGCTTATGTGAAATTAAATGGCGAAATTGTTGGTTTCGTAGGTGAACTACATCCTAAAACTGAAAAGGACTATGACCTAAAACGCACGTATGTCTTTGAATTAAACTTTGATAAATTAATGTCAGTATCCGTTGGTTATATTAATTATCAAGCAATTCCAAGATTCCCAGGCGTATCAAGAGATATCGCATTAGTGGTTAATCGTGCAACACCATCAGCCAAATTAGTAAACATCATTCATGAACATGGTGGCAATATTTTACAAGAAGCAGAAGTTTTCGATGTCTATGAAGGTGAACATATGGCAGAAGATGAAAAATCAATCGCAATCCGTTTAGCTTATTTAGACACTGAACAAACATTAACGGATGATAAAGTGAACGCTGTACATGAAGCCATATTAGAGGCTTTAAAATCAGAGGGTGCAACGATTAGATAATGATTCACAAACATATATTTTAGATTTGATTTTGTAATATAAGATAAGGGAGTAGGATAGAAATCAAATTTTCTAATAGAAATTTCGAAGTCTCACCTATGCAATCAAGGCAAGGATGACTCGGATAAAGGTTTATTTGAGCTAAAGCGCATGCATAAGTCTAACTAGACTTTTTACGTGGCATACTGATGCTTTTGCATAAGAAGTGAGACATTACAATTTCAATTCAGTCATCTACTCCCCAATTGAAAAAAGCGCCTTAGACATCTATTTATGTCTAAGGCGCTTTTCTATTTAATCATTATATTTTTTTTGAACTAAATTTTCAGCTTTTTTGCGATTGGCAAAATGTTTCTTGGAAATAGAATCAAGGTAAGCTATGCCTTTGCGTTCAATTATTTTAGCTGCAGTTAAATCTACTTTATTACTCGCTCCTTTAGGAATGTCTGTTTTAACTGATTGAGTTAAACGATCCATATGTTTAACGAATGCATACCTTGAAATAATACTTGCAGCTGCAATTGCAATGGATTTTGATTCACCTTTAGTCTCAAATTTCGTTTTATCACTGAATGGTAAGTCACTTAAGGCATAACGTTTATAAACACCTGCTTCGGCAAATTGGTCAATAACGATATAATCTAATTCAGTGGTATCAATTTTTTGAGTGACATTTTTAATCGCTTCATTATGCAATACAGCCTTCATCTTAACTTGAGACCAGCCCGCCTTTTGCTTTTCATTATATTTCTCATTATTCATGACCAATAATGAGTGGGGGATAAAGGTAACGAGCTGTTCGGCTAATGCAACAATTTTTGTATCTTTTAATTTCTTCGAATCATCGACGCCTAGCGCTTTCAGGATTTGAACATTTTTATGTGAGACATAGGCAGCACATACGGTCAATGGTCCGAAATAATCGCCACTTCCTGCCTCATCACTACCAATACATTGAAATTGGTTATATGAAATCGTTTGTTTGGTTGTTGAAGCTTTCTTATTGGATGGTTGTGATTTAGTAACATTAGGCAACAACTGTGCAGCGATACGTTCTGCATCCTTGCCTTGAAACATCACTTTGTTTGAATTATATATGGAAATATAAGTTCCCTTGTATTTTGTTTTTGCTTTCATTCCTCGTGATAGCTTTGATTTTTCAAAGGGTATTTTTGACATTAATTGCTGTATATCTGAATTGGTTAATTTATGTACAATATTTGTCATGTACGGTACCTCACTTTTTATATGAATAACTTATGTATTTAGACATTGAACATCATATCATATGTATGTAAGTGGTGTTAGGTGATAAATATATGATATTTTAATTATTGAAAGAAAATTTTAATTGTTATCGATAAAAAATAGCATTAATAACAAATATTTCTTATATAACAATTCTCACCTCTTACAAAATAATATTATGTCGTGTATAATGGTTCGTGAATATTCTAAAATACTAAATTACATACTTAATTGAAACAAATAGGAAAATAAGTTCGGAAATATATTAAAAAGTCAGGAGTTATGATATGGGCGAGTTTAAAAATCGGATTAACGTAACTATAAATGATCAACATTATACTATTGTCGGTGAGGACAATCCCGAGCATATCCGTTACGTTGCGCATTTAGTAGACGAAAGACTCAAAATGTTAGCTAGTAAAAGTGCTGGATTAGATACGACGAGAAAGGCGATACTTACAGCTGTCAATATTATGCATGAAAAAGTTCAATTAGAAGAAGAAAACCTTCGTCTGCAACAAGAAATAAAACAGTTGAAAAATAGTGAAGACAAATGATTTTAGATTTGATTGTTCTAATTATTTTTCTTTATATTGGAATGATTGGTTTTAGAAGAGGTGCTTGGTTAAGTGCTTTGCATTTAACTTCTACTTTGTTTTCATTATGGATTGCACAAAGATTTTATCATCAAATTGCTCAGCGATTAGAATTATTTATACCATTTCCCAAGACACGTGCATTTGATTTGAATTATGCCATTCAATTTGATAATATACACCAACGATTTGATCATATCATCGCATTTTTAATTATTGCGATCCTTACTAAAATCATATGTTATGGTATTATAGTGATTTTCGATAATGTGTTAAAATTTAAGAGTCCTAATGTCATAAGTCGAGTGATTGGTGTGATAATGAGTCTGATTTCTTCAATCATTATCAGTGCTACATTGCTTTACACTATTTCGTTGTATCCATTAGAAATAGTGCAACAACAGCTTATAAGTGGGAAAATCTCAGAATTTTTAATTTTACATACCCCCTATATATCCAACTATGTTGTGAATATATAGCGTGTTATAGATTAGAATGGTCTTATAAAATATAGGAGGTCAGGACACAATTAATTTACTGAATGCGTGCTACAGTAATCTGTCTTGACCTTTTTTTATGGAGTGAAAATAATGACAAAAAAAGATATTATTCAATTACTAGAAAAAATAGCGACTTATATGGAATTAAAAGGTGAAAATACGTTTAAAGTATCTGCATATAGAAAAGCTGCACAAAGTCTTGAAATGGACGAACGTACGTTAGATGAAATTGAAGATGTGACTGAATTAAAAGGGATTGGTAAAGGTGTAGGAGAAGTGATTGATGAATATCGTCAGTCAGGCCAATCAAGTGCATTAGAAGCATTGCAAAAAGAAGTTCCTGAGGGACTTATTCCTTTATTAAAAATACAAGGTCTTGGAAGTAAAAAAATTGCAAAGCTATATAAAGAATTAAATATTGATAGTAAAGAAGCACTGCAAGTTGCTTGTGAACAAGGAAAAGTTAGTGAGTTAAGTGGCTTTGCTAAAAAGACAGAACAGAATCTCCTTGAAGCTGTAAAAGCTTTAGGCGCTAAGAAAGAAAAATATCCAATCGATCAAATACGTGGTTTAAATAGTGAAATTAATGACTATTTAGCTACAGTCAAGGATATAGACAAATACGAAGTCGCTGGTAGTTATAGAAGATATAAAGAAATGAGTAAAGATTTAGATTATATTATTAGCACAGATCATCCTACTTCAGTTCAACAGTCATTATTAAAAATGCCTAACATTGTTAAGCAAGTAGCAGTAGGTCAGACTAAGGTATCACTTGAATTAGCTTATGATGATGAAACGATAGGTGTTGATTTTAGGTTAATTGAACCTGCAGCTTTCTATCATACTTTACAACATTTTACAGGTTCAAAAGATCATAATATTAGAATACGACAATTGGCTAAAGAACAAGACGAAAAGGTAAGCGAATATGGTATTGAACAAAATAATGGGGAAATCATTCAATATCAAAGCGAAAAAGAAATATATGAACATTTTGGAGTGAATTGGATAGAACCTGCATTGAGAGAGGACGGAAGTGAATTTGATAAAAACTTAGATAATATTATCAAATTAACAGATATTCATGGTGATATCCATATGCACACGACATATAGCGATGGTGCATTTAGTATTGAAGATATGGTAAAAGCGAACATTGAGAAAGGTTATGAATTTATGGTGATTACTGACCATTCTCAAAGTTTGAAAGTTGCGAACGGCTTATCAGTTGAACGTTTATTGCGTCAAAATGAAGAAATTAAAGCGCTAAATGAAAAATATAAGGAAATTGATATATACTCAGGTATAGAAATGGATATCTTACCTGATGGTCAATTAGACTATGATGATGAGATATTAGCGAAGTTAGATTATGCCATTGCTGCGATACACCAAAGTTTTAATCAGTCGCAAGAAGAAATCATGCGCAGATTGGAAAATGCTTGCCGTAACCCTTATGTACGCCATATTGCACATCCAACAGGTCGCATTATAGGTAAACGTCCTGGCTATGAACCAGACATAGATAAATTATGTCAACTTGCAGAAGAAACTAATACCATTTTAGAAATTAATGCAAATCCAAAACGTTTAGATTTAAATGCAGATACAGTTAAAAAACATCCAAATATACAGCTAACAATCAATACTGACGCACATCATGTCGAACATTTAGAATTTATGAAATATGGTGTTGCAACTGCACAAAAAGGATTTGTTACAAAAGATAGAGTGATTAATACAATGTCTCGAGAAGAATTTAAATCATTCGTTGAGAATAATATTAAACTGAAGAAATAGAGGGATTAGATGAGACAGAAATCTTTAAATGTCTTAGAATTCGATAAAATAAAAGCATTGATAGAAAATGAAACAATCAGTGATTTAGGTAAAGAAAAAGTTGTAGATATGGCACCAGCAACTGATTTTAACACGGTTGAATTTCAAATGAACGAAACAGATGAGATTTCACAAATTTATAACAAACATCGTATGCCTAGTTTAAGTGGATTAGCTAAAATATCCACGTATATTCATAGAGCGAAAATCGGTGGTGTACTCAGTGTTAGCGAATTAAATGTCATTAAACGCCTAATACAAATCCAAAATCAATATAAAACATTTTATAATAATTTATTAAATGAAGAAGAAACAATTAATTACCCTATTCTTAACGATAGAATGGAACAACTGCCTGTATTATCAGATTTATATCAAAGTATTCATCAAAAATGTGATACTTATGATTTATATGATAATGCAAGTTATGAATTACAAGGAATTAGAAGTAAAATTTCTAGTACGAATCAAAGAATTAAACAAAATTTAGACAAGATTGTTAAGAGTCAAGCTAACCAGAAGAAACTATCTGACGCGATTGTCACTGTACGTAATGAGCGAAATGTAATTCCAGTGAAAGCAGAGTATCGCCAAGATTTTAATGGTATTGTTCATGATCAGTCTGCTTCTGGACAAACCTTATATATTGAGCCCTCATCCATTGTAGAGATGAGTAACCAAATAAGCCGTTTAAAAAATGATGAAGCGATTGAAAGAGAACGCATCTTATCCGCATTGACAGTAGAAGTAGCTGAAGAAGCAGATGCATGTTTAATTTCAGAGTCAATCATGGGCCAAATTGATTTCTTAACAGCCAAAGCACGCTATGCAAGTTCAATTAAAGGAACCAAACCACAATTTACAAAAGATAGAACAGTTTATTTACCAAAAGCTTTTCATCCATTACTTGATAAGCAAACAGTTGTTGCGAATACAATTGAATTTGCACAAGATATTGAAACAGTTATTATTACAGGTCCAAACACCGGTGGTAAAACAGTTACATTGAAAACATTAGGCTTAATCATTGTTATGGCACAATCAGGTATACTTATTCCGACATTAGATGGTAGCCAATTAAGTATTTTTGAAAATGTTTACTGTGATATTGGTGATGAACAATCTATTGAGCAATCACTTTCTACTTTCTCTTCACATATGAAGAATATTGTTGAAATTTTACAAGATACAACTAAAAACAGTTTGATATTATTTGACGAGTTAGGTGCTGGAACTGACCCGAGTGAAGGTGCTGCACTAGCAATGAGTATTTTAGATCATGTTCATGAAATAGGCTCATTAGTTATGGCAACAACGCATTACCCAGAGTTAAAAGCATATAGCTATAACCGAGAAGGTGTAATGAATGCCAGTGTCGAATTTGACGTCAATACATTAAGTCCAACCTACAAATTATTAATGGGTGTACCAGGACGTTCAAATGCATTTGATATTTCTAAAAAACTTGGGTTAAATATGAAAATCATTCAAAAAGCAAAATCAATGATTGGCCAAGATGAGCAAGAAATTAATGAAATGATTGCTTCATTAGAATCTAATTCAAAACGCGTAGATGAACAACGTATCGAGTTAGATTATTTATTAAGAGAAGCACAAGATACACATGATGCTTTAGCAAAACAATATGAACAATATCAAAACCATGAAAAACAATTGATGAACGAAGCAAAAGAAAAAGCGAACCAACGTGTGCAATCAGCTACAAAAGAAGCTGACGATATATTAAAAGAACTGCGTGAATTGAGAGACCAAAAAGGTGCCGATGTAAAAGAACACGAGCTCATTGATAAGAAGAAACAACTTGATGATCAATACGAAGCCAAATCCCTAAAACAAAATGTTCAAAAGAAAAAATGGGATGAAATCAATGCAGGTGATGAAGTTAAAGTGCTAACTTATGGCCAAAAAGGCGAAGTTTTAGAATTGATTGATCATAATGAAGCAGTTGTTCAAATGGGTATTATTAAGATGAAATTACCATTAGAAGACTTAGAAAAAACGAAGAAAACTAAATCGGAACCAACGAAAATGATTAAACGAGAAAATCGTCAAAGCATTAAAATGGAACTCGATTTACGTGGCTATCGTTATGATGAAGCAATGGTTGCTGTAGATCAATATTTAGATCAAGCTGTATTGAGCAATTATGAGCAAGTTTACATTATTCATGGTAAAGGTACAGGTGCATTACAAAAAGGTGTGCAAAATCATTTAAAACGACATAAAAATGTGGCATCATATAGAAACGGTATGCCGAGTGAAGGTGGATTTGGCGTTACCGTTGTAGAAATAAAATAATTGTGAGCAAGAGGTATGCAGATTTGTATAAAGTCTGTTATAATTTCTTCATCATTTGAAATTTAAGGAGGATTGGCAGTTATGGCAATCGTAAAAGTAACAGATTCAAACTTTGATGAAAATATTCAATCAGGGGTCAATTTAGTAGATTTTTGGGCAACTTGGTGTGGTCCATGTAAGATGATTGCTCCAGTATTAGAAGAATTAGCTGGTGACTATGATGGCAAAGCTAACATTTTAAAACTAGATGTAGATGAAAATCCATCAACAGCTGCTAAATTTGAAGTTATGAGTATCCCAACTTTAATCGTTTTTAAAGATGGCGAACCAGTTGACAAAGTTGTTGGTTTCCAACCAAAAGAAAACTTAGCTGAAGTAATCGAAAAACACTTATAATAAATTGAGCAACTTTCTGGGACATTAATCTTGATTAATGTCCCAGTTTTCAATTTATAAGCATATCAATCAATTGAGAAACATTGCGAAGCTATTTTATAATATAAATAAATGTAAATTAAAACTACGTTGATATCATATAAAACCAAGCTATTTATTGAAAAATCGAACTATAAAATTTTGTGTGAAAGGAGGAGGACAATTTATGGAAACATACCAAGAAAAAATTAAGCAGAAACTGACAGTAGTACCAACAGAGCCCGGTTGTTACCTAATGAAAGATCGAAATGATCAAATTATATATGTAGGTAAAGCAAAGAAACTTAGAAATAGATTAAGATCTTATTTTACTGGTGCGCATGATGCGAAAACCACAAGACTTGTCGGTGAAATTCGAAACTTTGAATTTATCGTAACATCCAGTGAAACTGAATCGCTACTATTAGAATTAAATCTTATAAAACAATATCAACCGCGTTATAACATCTTATTGAAAGATGATAAAAGTTACCCTTTTATAAAAATAACGAAAGAAAAATATCCAAGGCTCGTTGTAACGCGAACAGTGAAAAAGGGAAGTGGAAAATACTTTGGACCATATCCCAATGCATATTCAGCACAAGAAACAAAAAAATTACTAGATCGTATCTATCCATTTAGAAAATGTGATAAAATGCCTGACAAATTATGCCTTTATTATCATATTGGCCAATGTTTAGGGCCTTGTGTGTATCCAGTAGATTTAGAAAAGTATGCTGAAATGACAAAAGAAATAACGGATTTTTTAAATGGAGAAGACAAAACAATTTTGCATAATTTAGAGCAAAAAATGCAAGAGTCAAGTGAATCACTAGATTTTGAACGTGCCAAAGAATATAGAGACTTAATACAACATATCCATAACCTTAATAAAAAACAAAAAATCACATCTTCTGATAATACGATTAGAGATGTGTTTGGTTACAGTATTTCTAAAGGATGGATGTGTATTCAAGTATTCTTTATTAGACAAGGTAATATGATTAAACGAGACGCAACGATGATACCGCTCCAACAAACAGAAGAAGAAGAGTTCTATACATTTATTGGACAATTTTATGATTTAAATCAACATATTTTGCCTAAAGAGGTACATGTACCGAAACATTTAAATAAAGAGTTGATACAATCCGTTGTGGACACAAAAATTGTACAACCACTTAAAGGCAAAAAGAAAGATATGGTTGATTCAGCAAATCATAATGCAGAAGTTACGTTAGAAAATAAATTTGAACTCATTGCAAAGGATGAATCACGCACTGTTAAAGCGATTGAAGAGTTAGGCGATATAATGGGTATACAAACGCCTATAAGAATAGAGGCTTTTGATAACTCTAATATCCAAGGTGTGAATCCTGTGTCTGCAATGGTGTCTTTCATTGATGGTAAACCAAACAAAAAAGGTTATAGAAAATATAAAATTAAAACAGTTGATGGACCCGACGATTATAAATCAATGCGTGAAGTGGTACGCAGGCGATATACACGTGTATTAAATGAGGGCAGTCCATTACCAGATTTAATTATTGTAGATGGTGGTAAAGGCCACATGAGTGGTGTTATTGATGTCCTAGAAAATGAATTAGGTTTAGATATTCCCGTTGCCGGATTGCGTAAAAATGATAAGCACCAAACGTCAGAAATTTTATATGGAGAGCAAGCAGAGGTTGTACCTATGAAAAAAAATAGCCAACCATTTTATTTGTTGCAAAGAATTCAAGACGAGGTGCATAGATTTGCAATCACTTTCCATAGACAAACAAGACAAAAGACAGGATTACAATCTGTTCTAGATACAGTTGATGGAATTGGTGCCAAACGTAAGACTAAATTATTACGTACATTTGGGTCAATTAAGAGAATGAAAGAAGCAAGTGTAGAAGATTTAAAAAACTCTGGTCTTCCTCAAAATGTGGCTGAGAATCTTCATCACGCCTTATCCAATAATTCATAGATATACCTTTGTGGCATGAGAATCATTCTCATGCCCAATTTCTATTTAATTAGTGTTACAATAACAAATAACAGGAGTTCTTTTTTTACAAGTATATGGAAGCGTTTTCTAATTGAGAATGTTCTCAACAGCCTTTTATTTAAACTGTAAACTACAACGTCTCAAAAATGCAGTGATGTTTAAATAATTATGCAATGTTATTGTGTTGTAAAAAACATACGTCACAAAAAAATCATTGTTCATAAGGTTTATATGAAAATTGCCATTACTTTGTACGGTAAAAAAAGAAATCCAAAAAAATTATCTGTTTCACAGGGGGGACTTCCTTTTGGCATATTCGAAAAATCAATTCTATTTAAGACGCTTACATTCTTTGCTAGGCGTAATACCAATAGGTGGATTCTTATTAGTTCATTTACTTGTTAACCATCAGGCAACACAAGGTGAGGCCGCGTTTAACAAGGCAGCTGGATTTATGGAATCTATACCTTTTTTAATTGCAGTGGAATTTATCGTTATTTATATTCCAATTCTGTATCATGCGGTTTACGGCGTACATATTGCCTTTACGGCAAAGGAGAATGTAGGGCATTATTCTGCATTTAGAAACTGGATGTTTTTACTACAACGTGTGACTGGTGTCATAACATTTATCTTTGTAGCAATTCATCTATGGCAAACACGTATCCAACGTGCGTTAGGACATGAAGTGAACTTTGACATGGTTCATGACATTGTGACGAATCAATTTTGGTTAATTTTTTACATTGTATGTTTATTAGCAGTAACATTCCACTTTGCGAATGGTTTATGGTCATTCTTAGTTACTTGGGGTGTTTTACAATCTAAAAAATCTCAACAAATTTTCACTTGGGTTTCACTTGTTGTATTCCTAGTTGTTTCTTATATCGGAATCAGTGCAATCTTAGCATTTTTATAAAGAATTAAAACTAAGTTTCATATATATTTGAGGGAGTGACATATATGGCAGAGAAGAAAATTATTGTTGTCGGTGGAGGACTTGCCGGTCTGATGTCAACAATTAAAGCAGCAGAACAAGGCGCACACGTTGACTTGTTCTCACTTGTTCCTGTTAAACGATCACACTCTGTTTGTGCACAAGGTGGTATAAACGGAGCGGTAAATACAAAAGGTGAAGGGGACTCACCATCAGTACATTTAGATGACACTGTATATGGTGGAGACTTTTTGGCAAATCAACCGCCAGTTCAAGCAATGACGGAAGCTGCACCAAAGATTATCCATTTACTAGACCGTATGGGTGTAATGTTTAATAGAACTAAAGAAGGTTTATTAGACTTTAGACGTTTTGGTGGAACGATGTACCACAGAACAGCGTATGCTGGTGCGACAACTGGCCAACAATTACTTTATGCTTTGGACGAACAAGTTCGTAGCTTTGAAGTCGATGGTTTAGTTACAAAGTATGAAGGTTGGGAGTTCTTAGGTATCGTTAAAGATGACGATAATATGGCGAGAGGTATTGTTGCTCAAAATATGACAACATCAGAGATTGAATCATTTGGTTCAGATGCAGTCATTATGGCAACAGGTGGTCCTGGTATTATCTTCGGTAAAACGACTAACTCAATGATTAATACAGGTTCAGCAGCTTCTATCGTATATCAACAAGGCGCAATGTATGCAAACGGTGAATTTATTCAAATTCATCCGACCGCAATTCCTGGAGATGACAAACTTAGATTAATGAGTGAGTCAGCACGTGGTGAAGGTGGTCGTATTTGGACATATAAAGATGGTAAGCCATGGTACTTCTTAGAAGAAAAATACCCAGATTACGGTAACTTAGTACCTCGTGATATTGCAACGCGAGAAATCTTTGATGTATGTGTTAACCAAAAATTAGGTATCAATGGTGAAAACATGGTATATCTAGACTTATCACATAAAGATCCACATGAGTTAGATATTAAACTTGGTGGTATTATTGAAATTTATGAAAAATTCACTGGTGATGACCCTCGTAAAGTTCCGATGAAGATCTTCCCAGCAGTTCACTATTCAATGGGTGGTCTATACGTTGACTACGATCAAATGACAAATATTAAAGGTTTATTTGCAGCTGGTGAGTGTGATTATTCACAACATGGTGGTAACCGTCTTGGTGCAAACTCATTATTATCAGCGATATATGGTGGAACAGTTGCAGGACCAAATGCGGTTGAATACATCTCAAATATCGAAGATTCATATACAGATTTAGATCAAAGTTTTTATGAAAAACGTGTACAAGAAGAACAAGAAAAATTTGATCACTTACTGAATATGAAAGGAACTGAAAATGCGTATAAACTTCACAGAGAACTTGGTGAAATTATGACAGCGAATGTCACAGTTGTTCGTGAAAATAAAGCGTTATTAGAAACAGATAGAAAAATTGTAGAATTGATGGAACGCTATCAAAATATAGATATCGAAGATACGCAAACTTGGAGTAACCAAGCGGTATTCTTTACACGTCAATTATGGAATATGCTAGTGCTTGCAAGAGTGATTACAATCGGTGCATACAACAGAAATGAGTCTCGTGGTGCGCATTATAAACCAGAATTCCCAGATAGAAATGATGAAGAATGGTTAAAAACAACACTAGCTACATATCAAGGTAAAACAGAGGCGCCTAAGTTTACTTATGAGCCTGTAGATATTAGCTTGATACCACCACGTAAACGTGACTATTCTAGTGTTTCAAAAGGAGGTAAATAATTATGGCAGATACTCAAGAAGTACATGATGCTCCTGAACAAAACGAACAAAATCAACAACCTAGCCAAAAAACAATTAAATTAATTATTAAACGTCAAGATACGGATCAATCAACACCTTATATGGAAGAATTTGAAATTCCATATAGAGAAAATCTTAACGTGATTGCATGTTTAATGGAAATTAGACGTAACCCAGTTAACAGTAAAGGTGAGAAAACAACACCTGTCATTTGGGATATGAACTGTTTAGAAGAAGTGTGTGGTGCCTGTTCTATGGTTATCAATGGTCAAGCAAGACAGTCTTGTTCTGCGATTGTTGACCAATTGGAACAACCAATTAAATTAGAGCCAATGAGCACTTTCCCAGTCATTCGTGATTTACAAGTTGATCGTACTAGAATGTTTGATAACTTGAAACGTATGAAAGCTTGGGTACCAATTGACGGTACGTATGATTTAGGACCAGGCCCTCGTATGCCAGAGAAAAAACGACAAACAGCATATGAATTATCTAAATGTATGACATGTGGTGTTTGTTTGGAAGTTTGCCCTAACGTTACTAAGAAAAATGACTTTGTTGGTGCGCAAGCAATTTCTCAAGTTAGATTGTTTAACTTGCATCCAACAGGATCAATGACTAAAGATGAACGACTTGAAGCACTAATGGGTGGTGGCGGTTTACAAGCATGTGGTAATTCACAAAACTGTGTAAATGCTTGTCCTAAAGGTATTCCTTTAACAACTTCTATCGCTGCTTTAAATAGAGAAACATCATTCCATATGTTCAAATCATTCTTTGGTTCAGATCACCAAGTACAATAAAAGCTCAAATTAAATAAATAGGACTTAGCATTTGTTTAGTACAAATGCTAGGTCTTTTTTTATAAAATAAAGTACGATAGGTTATATATTTTGTTTAGTAAAGGATACATACTAAAAATTATTAATAAATGACAGTGTTGTTAAATGATAATAAAAACAGGTCTATGCTACAATAAAGTAGAAGATGATAAGTAAGGATGTAATTGAATATGGAAAAACCAATTGGTGTAATTGATTCAGGTGTTGGCGGTCTAACAGTCGCAAAGGAAATTATGCGTCAACTACCAAATGAAACAATATATTATTTAGGCGACATTGAACGTTGTCCATACGGATCTAGAGAAGGATCTGAAGTAAGACAATTTACTACTGAATTAGCACAAAAGTTAATGACCTTTGACATAAAAATGCTAGTCATTGCTTGCAATACTGCAACAGCCGTTGCACTCAACCATTTACAAAATATTTTACCGATTCCAGTGATAGGTGTCATTGAACCGGGCGCACGTACAGCGATTATGACAACAAAAAATAATGATGTTTTAATTTTAGGAACAGAAGGTACAATTAAATCAGAAGCATATAGACATCATATTAAGGCAATTAACCCGAACGTTGAAGTGACAGGTATAGCATGTCCAAGTTTCGCACCTATGGTAGAACAAATGCGTTATAAAGACCCAACCATTACTAGTATTATTATTCATCAAAATTTAAAACACTGGCGAAATAGCAATGCAGATACAGTTATTCTGGGTTGCACACACTATCCATTGCTTTACCAACCTATTAATGATTATTTTGGTGGAGAGAAGACAGTGATTTCTTCTGGGCTAGAAACTGCTCGTGAAGTCAGTGCTTTACTAACATTTAGTAATGAACATGCTGGTTATCAACGTCAACCTAAACATCGTTTTTTCGTGACTGGTGAAACAGAATATATAGAACGTATCATAACAGAATGGTTAAATATAAGTGCTACCGTTGAAAAAATAGACTTAAAAGAACAGGAGACATAACAATGGAAGATATTGTAATTGCATCGACGAACAAAGGTAAAATTAACGATTTTAAAGTTATATTTCCAGATTTTAATGTTATAGGTATAGCTGAAATTATAGAAGATTTCGATGTTGAAGAAACGGGAGATACATTTGAAGCAAATGCTAAATTGAAATCAGAAGCTGCTGCAAAAGTATTGAATAAACGCGTGATTGCTGACGATAGTGGACTTGAAGTATTTGCTTTAGGTGGAGAACCAGGCGTTTATTCTGCGCGTTATGCTGGTACCGATAAAGACGACGATGCCAATATCGATAAATTATTAACCCAGCTTGGTGGTGAAACAGACAGAAGCGCACAGTTTGTATGTGTGATTAGTATGAGTACGCCAGGTGAGGAAACTGTACAATTTAAAGGTAACATACAAGGTGAGATTACATTGAGTAAAATAGGTGAACATGGCTTTGGCTATGACCCGATTTTTTACTTAGATGATAAAAACAAAACGATGGCACAGCTTTCTGCAGAAGAAAAAAGTGAAGTCAGTCATAGAGGTAAAGCAATAGAAAAATTACGACAATATTTAGAAGGTGATGAATCATGACAAAATGGATTATAGTTAGTGATAATCACACAGAGCAAGGTGTGCTGTTTGATGTTATAAATCATCACAGTCATATTGATGTTGCAATTCATTTAGGCGATTCAGAATTTGCATATGATGATAGTGAACTAAGTCATTTTTATAGAGTTAAAGGAAATACAGATTTTTATCCTGAATTTCCTAATGAAGAGACTATAGAAATAGATGGTATTAAAGCTTTTTATACGCATGGCCATCTTTATAATGTGAATCGTTCACGCATGCAACTTGCTGAACAGGCTAAATCATTAGGTTGTCAATTTGCTTTTTACGGTCATACACACGTGGCTAAACATGAAAATATCGCTGGCGTACACGTAATTAATCCAGGAAGTATATCACAATCGAGAAGCAATATTGAAGAAACGTATGCAGAATTAGTTATTGATGAACAAAGTAAGGAAGTAGTACTGAATTTTTACAATCGTGATCATAAGGTCATTGATAGTGAAACTTTTGAAATCTAATCGTTAAATACATACGATGGTTATGTTAATACGAAAATTTGCTTTCAATATGCAGAAGTAAGAAATCAAATATACACGTATTTGATTTCTTATAGTGCTGCTTTATGATAATCATTGATCAGTAAAAGCAAATGAGATAACTTAGTTTTTAATTAGAATTTTAAAATATATTTAGAAAAGATGATAAAAAGTCCATTAAAGTGAAAAATCATATTTATTTTTAGCGCTTGGAGTATTGCTTTATAGCACTAAGTTAGATATAATTATTTTTGTGTTCAAAAACAATATGTCCTGGTAGCTCAGCTGGATAGAGCAATGGCCTTCTAAGCCATCGGTCGGGGGTTCGAATCCCTCCCAGGACACTATAACCCGTTGTTGTGACAACGTTTCAAGAGAGTGAGTGTCAAATATGTGTCAAGAGAATAATTCTCTGACACGTTGACCTTGCTATTTTTTATGTTCATCAAGTAAATGTGTATAAACATCAAGTGTAATGGCTATGCTTGCATGTCCTAATCTTTTACTAATATATTCAATCGATATTCCTTTACTAATAAGGTAACTAGCATGCGTATGTCTTAATGAATAAGGTGTGATTTCATCTTTGATATTAAATTCGTTTTTTGCTTTTTTAAACACTTTAGATATAGCAGTTTGAGATAATCCAAATAAATCACCATTAATCTTTTGTGGTTGTTTTGAAATTGCTTTTTTAATGTAGCTTAAATCAGTGTCAGATATTTCTATTTCTCTATCTGCGTTTTCTGTTTTAGTTCCAGGCAAATGAATTAAACCAGGTTTATAATATAAGTCCTTATAAGTCATTCTATTTACTTCTGAAAACCTCGCACCAGTTATCAAAAGAATATATAACACAAGTGTACTCTTATCATCTTTCCTTTTGAAATATTTTCTTAACTGCTCATACTCTAATATTGTAAGAAACTTAACACTTTCTTTTTTAGGTAATTTAGTACCTTTGTATTCATTTTATAAGTTGGGTCCTTCTTTAAATAGCCATCATATATAGCATCTTTAATACAACTAGATATATACAAATGTACTTTTCTAACTGTTTCTGATGTTCTGCCATTTGCATAATTAGAAATAAACTTTTGATATTCATTTCTAGTAATGTTTTTAATTAGAATATCTTCACCAAAATGAGTTAGAAATAAATCAAGTGCATGATCATACCAATATTGTTGTTTCTCACCAAGTTTATTTTTCCCATTCGCTATCAACCAATCTCTATAATAATCTTCAAACCTTTTGTTATCTTCTATATTGTTCCCGTCTTCAATATCTCTAATCAATTGTTGCGCTTCATAAGTAGCTTCTGCTTTAGTCTTAAAACCAGACTTACGCTTTTTACCCGACTTGAAACTTGAATCTTTCACATCGTATTGCCATGAAGTTGACGATTTGTTTTTTCGTTTCGTTACTGTAAATGTTGCCATTTTATTCATTCCTCCTAAAAAAGATAAAAATATATAGGGCAGTAGGGACTGCCCGTTGGTGTATAATTTGTATATAAAGCTATAAAATACTTGAATCATAATACAGTAAACATTTTGGATTGTCATTTTGGATTTCTTTTCCATCAACAAAATAACATCTTAAATATTTAGATATATCGTATTGATATTTAAAATGTACAATGATCCAGCGATAGAAGTTCGCTATTTTGTGAAAGGTTATATACAAACAATAGAGGGTTACATACACAAAGTAGATGTTCATACACAGTTACTCTATTTATATGAAGAAACTAGTTTAAGTAAGATTAATTTAAAGGATATTGTGGATATAAAGTAGCCCACCTAAATGAATAGATGGGGTTAACTATTTGATTTCTATAATATTTAAACCTTCTGAAAATTCAGGGGGTTCGAAGAAACTAGAAACATATTCGAAAGTTTCTTTAGTATCGAATTGTTCTCTTTCTGGTTCTTCACTACGTCTTATATTAATTTGTTTCAAACATTTATCATCACTTATATTGAGAAAAATTAATTGATGATTTGCATTAATTTCTGAAGCTACACTTAATAGCCATTTTCTTTGAGTTTTAGTGTTACCTGGAAAATCTAATACTACATTACTACCGACTTTTAAAATTCGCTGGATGTGCTCTTTCAATAATGGTTTTATTAACTTTGAGTAACTTAAGTAATCATCAAAATCATTTATTTGATTTGGATATAATTTTTCTAACCATTCATCTTCAGACAATAAAACTGCATTTTCAGTTTGTTCTATTTCTTTAGATCTAGTTGATTTTCCGGCTCCCATTTTCCCTGATAAAAAATATAAAGTTCCTAAATTATTCAAATTTATGTACCCCCGAATTTCTTTTTTTGAAAAGCGTGTAAATGAGTTCTTCTTATGTTGATACTAATTATATGAAAAAGTATATTAACAAACAACCCACCCGCTCATTTATATGAATAGGTGGATGGGGTCACGTGTCAAATACGTGTCAAAATAGTTCGGTTTCTTTCTGTTTGCTCCGAAAGTAAAGGTAGCGAAATGCTTTAGTTATGCGCTTTTCGTCTAACCTCTAAAGTTTAACTTTGGTCTCCCAGGACACTAAAAGAATAAATTACATATTATTCAATTAAGAATCTTGCGCTTGCAAGGTTCTTTTTTTATAGAATTAATGTAAGCGGGATAGTAAGCGAAATGGAAAGATTTGAAGAAAGCAGATTAAGGTGAGTAAGTTGGATAGATGGTGGCTAATCTCAGTATAAAGTGAGGTGGTGCTTATGAAAGTACCGACAAAATCTTTAGAAAGGAGACGCCTTGTTTGGTTTCAATTGTAGAAGTGCCGTACTTAATGTTAGGTTTCGGTACATTCATCGTTACCTTGTTAGGTATAGCAATCACAATTGTTAAATAAAGCCATAAAAAATAACCATCCCAACTTTTTTGATACACTCCCCTAAAAGTAGACACTTTAAATATAAAAAGTGAACTATAATTAGGGGAGTGTATTTTTTATGACTACAAATAAGATGCGTTTAGAAAAGCATATTAAAATAGTTGAAGATATAGTTGATGGAAATATATCAAGATATAGTACAGCAAAAAATAATGGAGTTTCTAGCGCTACATTACAAGAATGGGTAAGAAGATATAAAGCTTATGGTGTAGATGGATTAAAACCTTTTAGTAAAAGAAATAAATACTCTGCAGAGATTAAAGCAATAGCTATAGAAGATGTGTTAGAAAGGAATATGCCACTGTATAAAGTTGTTAACAAGTATAATATTAGCTCTATATCAGTTTTAAAATTGTGGTTAAGAAATTATAAAAAGGGAAAATCTAACAAGCACACAGGGAAAGGGTTTTCCACTATGAATAAATCAAGAAAAACAACTTTATCTGAACGTATTGAAATTACTGAAAATGTCATAGCTAAAAATTATAACTATCAAGAGGCTTCCGTGGAATATGGTGTTTCCTACCATCAAATATACCATTGGGTGAAGAGCTATAAAAAGAATGGTATAGAAGGATTAAAAGATAAACGTGGAAAAAATAAAAAACAAGAATTATCTGAAATAGAACTAATAAAATAAAAAAATAAAA